>SAMEA104315425__coassemble_689_pt1 | contig 25368 bp, 25 predicted proteins | sample SAMEA104315425__metabat2_low_PE_034 | metagenome-assembled genome bin SAMEA104315425 (sample SAMEA104315425) | gut metagenome | biome: Monkey gut; feature: monkey-associated habitat; material: faeces | place: China | collected 2013 | reverse complement strand
TGTAGTCCCAGTAAGCTTTCCCAGCCTCAACTTCTTTTGAATGATAAGCATTGTTTAATTTATTTATTGCATTTTTTACATCACGCTCTTCTTGTGATAAAGGCGCTAGGGATTGCTTTTGATGCACTTTGTTTTTACCTAAAAACGGCATAACATAAGAACTTGTGTTTTGAACAAGCGTATCATAAGTCTTTTGCTCAGATTTGTTTTCTGATACAACATCTTCTTTGATTGGGGTATCTTTGTTAATAGATATTTTTGATAATTTGTTGTTGTTAATTTGCATTCAAAAGACCTTTTACATGGATAATTATAACAATTTGAGAAAAGTTTTACAAGGAGATGTAAATTAAAATAAAGCAGTTGTAAAGAAAAAATATTTTTTGTATAATGAAAACACAAAACGAACGAAAATAAAAAAATGGGTTCGTGGCGCAGCGGTAGCGCAGGAGACTCTTAATCTCTTGGTCGTGGGTTCAAATCCCACCGGACTCATTTTTTAAAAGATAACAAAGACAAGGCTTTCACGCCTTGTCTTTTATTTTTAGAACCTTTAAATTTTTCCTCTTGCGACACTCATGCGACACTTGCGGGACACTCACGGCACAGTTGAAAAAATTATTTTCTTAATCTTACGATTGCAGAACCTAATGCCATGCCAGCCCCAAAAGCACAAAGCAACAATGTAGAAGGTGTTTTCAACTCTCCTTTTTTCATTTTATCAGAAAGAACGCAAGGTATTGATGTTGCAGAAGTATTTCCAAATTCTTCAATATTTGTAAGAACTTTTTCTGCCTGAATACCCAATCTTTCAGTCAAAGCCTCTATCATTCTTAAATTTGCTTGATGTGGAACAAAATAATCAATATCTTCCCATGTCATACTAGCTTTTTCTAATGTTTTTTCAATCAATGTTGGAATTTCTTGCATAACATATTTATAAACGTCTTTCCCAGCCATTTTTAAATGATTATCGCCATTTGTACCGTCATTTTCTGCCAAAGGACAAATTTCTCTTTGCAAATCAAGACTTATAAACTCTTTTTTCGTTCCGTCAGCGCCAAGTATCACTTCCACAAAATCATCGTTTTCGTCTTCTGCTTCTTCAACAAAAGTTGCTGTTGCGCCATCTCCAAAAAGAACGCAAGTTGTTCTATCTTTCCAATCAACGAATTTTGAAGTTGTATCAGAAGTAATCACCAAAACTCTTTTTGCAAAACCCGTTGCAACATTCGCTCTTGCAATTTGCAGAGCATAAACATATCCTGTACAAGCCACCGAAATATCAAATGCGCTTGCATTTTTTGCGCCAATACCCGCTTGCACCTCACACGCAACTGTTGGATAATGTCTTTCCGGTGAAGATGTCGCAGAAATTATCATATCGATAGTTTCTGGATTAATATTTCTGTTTTCAATAAGTTTTTTAGAAGCCTCAATAGCAAGCGTTGAAGCAGTTTCAGAAGATGAAGCAATATATCTGCTTTTTATCCCTGTTCTTTGCGTTATCCATTCATCGCTTGTATCAACAATCTTTGAAATATCATCATTTGTAACTTTTAATTTTGGAACGCTATATTCAATTCCATTTATACATACTGGTATCATAATTTTTAATCTCACTTAATTTTGCGAAGACCATTCTAACTTTTATTAAAAATAACGTCAAGTATTTTTTACAAAACAATTAACGTTTTTATTTATTTCTACTAAAGAAACCTGCAATATCCTTGTGTTTCAATAGTTTTGAAATTGGTCTACCGTGCGGGCAAGTATATGGTTCTTTACAACCTCTCCAATTTTTAATCAAATCCTGCATTTGCCACATTGTCAACTCATCTCCAGCTTTTATCGCGGCTCTACAAGAGGTTGTTATCAAAATCTTTTCTTCCAATCCGTCCAAATCACCTTTCAAATTTTCTAAAATATCTGAAAGCAAATCTTTCGGATTAACCTTAGACAACATTTGAGGAATTTTCTTAAAAGTTATTTCATTATTTCCTAAAAATGCTATCTCATAACCATATCTTTCAAACTTATTTTCATTCTCCTTCAATTGTTCATATTCGTTAGGAGAAACAGCCAAAATATCAGACACAAAAAGAATTTGAGAAGCAACATCTTTTTGCGCTTTCAACTTTTCGTAAATATATCTTTCTGCAGCAATATGTTGATCAACGATTTCTAAGCCGTCTTCTTTTTCAATCAAAATATATGTTTTCTTATATTGCCCAATAATATTTTCATCAAAAGAAGTTTCTTCCTTATATTGAGAATAAGAAATTTCTTTTGTATAAGTTGGTTTCTCTTTTGGAATATCCATTTTTAATTGATATTGAGCTTTCATCTCATCAGGAGTTTTTAGTGTAACTTCTTTTGGCTCATATTTCGGAATATCACTCACATACACATCATCAGGATTTTTCTCTTCTTCCTGTTGTTGAGAGAAGAAATCAACGACTTTTTCCTCATTAAAATCGTCATTTCTAACTTCTGTAGTATTCATCAATGCCATTTTCACAGCTGACATAACAAAGCTAAAAATTTGGTTTGTGTTTTTGTATCGAACTTCTTTTTTTGTTGGGTGAACATTCACATCAACATCTTGTGGCGGAACCTCAAGATTTAAAATCACAAGAGGATATTTATTTTTTTCTATCAAATATTTATAAGCCATATCAATAGCTTTTTGCAAAACTGGACACTTTACAGGTCTTGAATTAACGTAAGTAAAATAACCTTTTTTACTAGAACGTGTATAATCAGGTGTTGATACATATCCTGAAATTTTTATATTTGAAATATCATCTGTCTTATAAACCTCTTTCAAATAATTAACAGCATCTTTTGCGTAAATCTCTTTAACGGTTGAAAGAACATCGTTTAAGCCATTAGTTTCTAGTGCAACTTTGTCTTCGTTTTTGAGTGTAAAAGCAACATCTGGGTGAATAATTGCAATTGTTTGAATAAGTTCTTGAATATAAGAAAATTCTGTTTTAGAAGATTTTAAAAACTTCAAACGAGCAGGGATATTATAGAACAAATCCTTAATTTCCATAATCGTACCAATAGCGCAACCAGTCGGAGTTGTTTTAACCTCACTGTTTTCACATTCAACCTTTGTACCGTTTTCAAAATCTTTTGTTCTTGTAATACAAGTAACCTTTGAAATAGAAATTATACTAGCTAAAGCTTCACCCCTAAAACCAAGAGTATGAATATCATACAAATCTTCTGTATCAGAAATTTTGCTTGTTGCGTGCTTTGAAAACGCAAGCATAATATCGTCTGGGTGAATACCAGAACCGTTATCCGCAATTCTAATATTTCTACATTCGTTAGAAATTTCTATACTGATTTTTTTTGCACCAGCATCAATAGAATTTTCTACCAATTCTTTTACCACAGAATAAGGTCTTTCTATAACTTCCCCTGCCGCAATCTGGTTTATAAGGTGTTTTGATAGTTGTTTAATTCTTCCATTCATACTAGAAATTTTAACACAAATTCCTCCAAACATGTGATTTTTTATTTTAAAACAAAGTTTAAAATAATTGTATTATGAGAACAAATACAAAACAAAAACACGTAGAAGAGAAGAAAGCGGAATTAAAGGTTGTACAAACCAACCCTATTAAAACAGTCGCTTACAATGACATTAACTTAAAAAATTGGAAGGATTACCCAGAAGTAAAAACAGATACATTCTGGCAATTCCCAACAAGATTAAGAGAACACGGACATTCAAACGATTATCACGGAAACTATATCCCTCAACTTGCTCAACAGTTCTATGAGAGATATACAAAAAAAGGTGATGTTGTTCTAGATTTATTCTTTGGTTCAGGCACATCAGGAATTGAAGCAGTAAATATGGACAGACGTTGCATCGGCGTTGAATTAAAACAAGAATTAGTTGATTCTGTAAGTAAAAAATTCACACCAAAACAACTTGTAACTGACGTTAATATTATCTGTGGCGATTCAACAAGCCAAGAAGCAATGGATAAAGTTCAAGCAAGACTTGACGTTATGGGCAGAGAAAAAGCACAATTCTTAATTCTTCACCCACCATACGACGATATTATCAAATTCTCTGATAAGAAAGAAGACTTGTCTAATTGTTCTTCAACAGAAGAATTCTATGACTTGTTTGAAAAAGTTGCAAAAAACGGCTACGACATGCTTGAAAAAGGTCGTTTCGCAGCATTGATTATCGGAGATAGCTACAAAAATTCAGAAGTTCAACCTTTAGGTTTCAAATGTATGGAAAGAATGCAAAACTTAGGTATGAAACTGAAAGCTACAATCGTTAAAGATATTCAAGGTAACGAAAGAGCAAAAGGAAGAACTGCAAACCTTTGGAGATATAGAGCATTGGCTGGAGGATTTAATATTTTCCAACACGAATACATCTTTATTTTCCAAAAATAAACAAGAACTAAAATTACATTATCCCCCTAAAAACGGTAACGGGCGACTCTTCAAGTCGCCCGTTGATTTATATAAAAAGTCTTAAATATCAATTCTTTCCCAAACTCTTTTATTTGAAGGATAGTTTTTTGTTTTTTCTTTAGCTATTTTATAAAGTCCACTATAGCAATAACCTGTGGATTTTCGTTTTACAAAAGTAATCCTTATTTCATCACAATTACGTGCCTCATTATCGTAATTTTCATTTGTATTTGTTTCTATTATTTCATTTGCATTTTCTTCGTTTTTCCAGTTTTTATCATTATCTAAATTTGGACACCAAAGACATACATCATTTTTTATTCTAAACCACGCTCTTTGTGGTCGATATTTGTCTTCCATATTAAATAATTCACAACATTCTTTTATTGTACGAAAGCTTAAATTTTCTTGCATAATAACCTCTTTATAAACCTAATAGTACATTTACACCGCTATATATTCCTCTATTTATAAGTTTTGTTCTTTGCTCTTTTTTCAAGGTTTCTTGACATATATTACAAGCATATGTATGAGCAACACTAGAGTCAGAATCTGGAACAACCATTGATAAAGGACTGTTTAAGTCTTTTGATGATGAAAGTTTATTATTTTCATCATAAGTTAAAACTTTTAGAGCGGCAGTGGTATTATCCGTGCAATTTGAAACAATATACATTTTTTTAGTAATATTCACTTGATGATTTTTAATCCAATATTGGCAAAAAGAATTATTAACCATAATACTATCAGTATCAATAAAAAATATTTTTCCATTATTTTGTAATTCTTTCCAATTAGCATTTGCAAAGACAGGTAACGCAATTGCAATTGCTAAAAATATAAATAATAATTTCTTCATAAAATTTTCCTTTACTAATTCATAAAATCATCTACGTCACTATTATTATTTTGTTGAGCATTTGTAGGAGCAACAGGTGTAGGTTGTTGAACTTGAGTTACAACTTTTTTCACCTGCGATTTTGGAGCAGGTGCAACTTTTATAACTTTCTTTGGTGCTGGTACTGTATTATTAGTTTGTTTAACTTTAGATTGTTCGGTTTCTGAAAAATCTACACTTCCGTCATTTGGAAGATCTTCGGCTAAATCTTCTTTGTATATGATATTTCCATTTTTATCTCTTTCATATTTAAAACTTTCATCAAGTTTTTTAATATTTTTTTGAGAACATTCTGTTATTTTATCAATAGACTCAGCGTTTTTAAGATAATCAATGTAGCAAGTAGCAGAAACTTTGTTTGTTTTTGCTCCCTCTAGAGTTTCTTTCCAGTATTCAATATCACTTTTTACAGTTTCTGTATCTTTTGAATAAGAACCAGTTGTTTTAAATCCACACATAACGTAAATTCCTGTATTGGTGTATTCTTCTTTGTCTGTAATAAGATACGTATATTCAGCCATTTTTGAAAAATAATACATAGTTGCACCTTCTTCTAAAACTCTTCCTATACCTCTATCTTGATAACAATTTCTAAATTCTTGCAAGCTTTCAGGATTTGCAGAACATCTTGTTTTAAAAGGTTTTCCCTCTTTTATTTCTATATTTGTGCAGTATTCAATTGCATCAGAAGTTGGATTAAGGTATTGATAATAATCAAATCTTCTAAATTGAGGTTCTGATGCTACCTTAATAAAGTCCTTAATCTCATATTTCATTGGGTCAAAGCTATGTACTATGGTATTTATTACTAAAATAGCTACTCCAATAAAAATGAAAATACTAATAACTGCAAATACTCCCAAAATTGAAGAAGACTGATTTTTCTTTTTATTGTTTTTTACTGGTTTAGTTTGTTGTTCTTGTTCTACTTCGCAACCACAGTATATGCAAAATTTAGAATCGTCTTCTATTTGTTTACCACATTTTGTACAATACATATAAGCCTTTCTATTTTATTAAATCTTGGCCGTCAGCTGTTTTAAAGTTGCCACAAATAATTGAAACTAAATCAATAATCATCCAAGGTAATGTAATTATAACCCCAAAGCCAAGTGTCAAAATAGTTATAAGTAATTGAGCTATTGCAGTACCTGTTTTTCCAGTATAAAATCTGTGTGCACCATAACACCCTAAAAATAAACACAACAACAAAGCTGTTGTATAGGTTTTATCTTTTGGCTGACTACTTTTTCTATTTGTTTGACAACCACAATGAACACAAATAACAGCTTCATCATGTATTTCTTTTCCACATTTACTACAAAACATATTTTTCTCCTTTATAAAATAATAAAATCAGAGTAACATGAATTATAAATTTTGTAAACACATGTCTATAGTATATTTTAGACATTTTTGTAATATTGATATTACTGTAAAATTTGCATTATATGACAAAATTAAAACATGGGTTTACGCAAGTTAAAAAACAATATTGGTCGCAAAATTAAGAATTTGCGAATAGATAATGATATTTCTCAAGAAAAACTTGCAGAATTTATTAATATGTCACGAGAGCATATTTCTTGCATTGAAAGAGGTAAAAATATGCCAACCATTGAAACCCTTTTTAAGTTATCAGAATATTTTAATATTAATATCAAAGACTTTTTTGATTAAACAAAAGAATACAACATGAGGCGAAATTTTCATGCGAAAATTTCGCCTCATATATAATACTCAAAATTTAGGCAACCTTTAATGTGTAGCCCAAAGTTTTCATAATTTTTGCTAAAGTATCAACTTTAGGAACTCTTTTTCCCGCAAAAATATCATAGAGTAAAGCTCTGTCAATTCCGGCTTTTTTACAGAAACCAGAAATACTATCACGAGATTTTATTACGTTTTCTAACGATCTGAAAAATGCGTTAAAATTTCCATCTTCAAGATATTCTGAAAGACTTTCATTCATATATTCTTTTTGGAATTGTTCATCTTTTAATTGTTCTTGTAGAAAATTATTAAAATCAGCCATTTATATCTCCTTTTATGTTTTCTAAATATTGTTTTGCTATTTCAATATCTTTTGATTGTTTCGATTTGTCCCCAGCATTTAGTAATAAAACACAAACATTATTTCTTACTGTGTAATAAATTCTATAGCCTTTACCAATCGTAAATCTTAATTCGTATAACTCTGGAGCAAGCATTTTATAATCTCCAAAATTATCATCATAAATTCTTTCAATTCTCTTTACGATTTTTACTCGAATAGACGTATCAAGAGATATTAGCCAGTCTTTGACTGGACATTTTCCATTTTGTAACTCATAGAAAACAATTTCTTTCATATTTATAGTGTAGTATATTTACTACACTATGTCAATTATTCAAAAGTATTATTGGCTAAATTTCTAAAATATATTATCCACCGCAGACTTTACAAGGTACGCCACCTCGTTGTTGAGCTTTTTTCTTTTCAATTTTTATACAATTTTTGTACATTTTTTAGCCCATTTGCAAGTTGGTTTATGATATTTATACGTATTCGTATTAAACACAACAGTTTCAGCCATTGCAGGAACATTTATAAATCCAACAACTGAAAATATTAATAAAGTCGCTAAAAGTTTTTTCATATTTATATCTCTTTTATTCTTTTTCAAAAGCTTCCTTAATAGAAACCTCATAAGATGCTCTTAAAATGCCTTTTTCTGTGATAATACCTGTGATAAGTTCGTTTGGAGTTACATCAAAAGCTGGGTTTAAAAATCTAATTCCCTCAGCACAAACAGTTTTTCCATTAATATGTGAAACCTCTTCGTGTGAACGTTCTTCGATAGGTATTTCTTTACCAGACTTTATATTTCTATCGATTGTTGAAAGTGGTGCAGCAATATAAAAAGGTACATTATGATATTTTGCAGCAATTGCCACTGTATAAGTACCGATTTTGTTTGCAGTATCACCGTTTGATGCAATTCTGTCAGCACCAACTACAACCATATCAATCATACCCTTGTTCATAAAATATGAACACATACCGTCTGTAATAAGTGTTACTGGAATACCGTCAGTTTTAAGTTCAAAGGTTGTAAGTCTTGCGCCTTGTTGTCTTGGTCTTGTTTCGTCTGCAAAAACTTGAATAGTATTATCTTTTGCAAAAGCAGAACGAATAACCCCTAACGCCGTACCATAAGCAACTGTAGCCAATGCACCTGCGTTACAGTGTGTAAGAATTGTTGCACCTTTTGGAACGACTTCTGCGCCGTAATCGCCCATTTTTTTATTAATTTCAATATCTTCATTCTCCATTTTGATACTGTTTTCAACCAATTCTTTTACGATACCGTCAATGTCAGAAGTTGAATTTTCAATCAATTCTTTTTGTTTTTTACAAGCCCACATAAGATTTACGGCTGTAGGTCTTGAAGTCGCCATATAATCAGCTTTTTCTATTAATTTTTTAATAAAATCTTCTCTTGAAAGATTTTGTTTTTGTAATTCTTGAGCATAAAGAGCAACCCCGTGAGCACCAGCAATACCGATAGCAGGAGCACCTCTCACTATCATTGTTTTGATTGCATCATACATTTCGTCGCCTGTTTTCACATCGACATGTTTAAATTCGTAAGGCAAAATTGTTTGGTCAATTAATCTTGAAAAATCATCTATCCATTCAATTGTTTTTATCTTACTGTGAAATTCCATTTTTACTCCTAGCTATTTTTAGATTTTATTTGATTTCAATATCAATATTTTCGTTATTACCTTCTTTTTTAATACCCGAAATTGCTTCATAGATATAAGCTGTAACCATACCTGTAAAAGCATTCATCAAAGCTGATAACAAAGCAACAAAGATGACTAACATAACAAGAACGATAAAGCCACCAAAATTATTGAAAAAATATAGTAAAAATGAAGTGTGTACTGGAATAAAACTTAAAAGAGCATGGAAACCTTTAGATAAAAGACTTAACAAAATATCTAATGGCACAAACACGATTGAAAAAGCTATGAATGAAACAAAGCCAACAGTTGCACCAAAGATTGAACCTTCTCTTAAATCAAAAATGCCAATCATGTTATTTCTTTTCATGTAATATAAAATGCCACCACTTAGAACCAACATCAAAATTGAAAAAGAAAATACGTTGATGTATGGAATAATTGATACAACTGCAAGTCCTGCACCTGCAATAGCACTTAAAATAGCGATTTGTTTTAATAATAATACGTTTATGTTCATAATTTTAACCTCATTTTTTATAGTTATTGTGCCACAAGTTTACCGTTTGCGCAACATCTAGCACAGCATATCCCCATGGCGATAGAATCCACTGTATCGTCTAATTTTGGTAAAGTTTCTCGATTAAGTGTAATTTTTACCATTCTTTCTACTTCTTTTTTGTCTGCTCTACCAAAACCTGTTAGAGTTTGTTTGATTTCCAATGGCGTAAATTCGTAAATTGGAATGCCGTATTTTTCAAGCGCCATAATGATTACACCCCTAGCTTCAGCAACTGGAATAATTGTTTTTTGGTTTTTAAAATAGAACAATTTTTCGACAGATGCAGCATCTGGCTTGAATTTTTCAATAATAGAACACAAGTCCTCAAAGATTTCAAACAACCTTTGAGAGTCTTTTTGAGTAGATTTAGTTTGAATAGAACCAGAAGAGACCAAGTCCAAATTATCACCTTCTGCACTTAAAAGTGAATAACCCACAATAGCCATTCCTGGGTCGATACCAAGTATTAACATACTCTGATTATATCAAACTTTTATAAGAAAATCTAAACGTAAAATAATAGTAATATTTAAACAAAGTACATATATTAACATTTGTAAAGTGTATAAAAGACACTAATATGTATAACTTCGGGAATTTACGTTAAATTAATAGAAAACAAACAGTTGACTTTTCTTTTTATTACGTGCATAATTATAACTGTGGATTGAAAGTGTAAAAAGAACACTAAATACATTTACTCTAATTTATATAAACTCCTAAAAAAATAAACACTAAAAAGACCATTAGGATGCAGAAAACACCGCCTCAAAGGCGGCTTTTTATTATCCAGTTTTATTGTTTGAAGATAGAATTCGTTCATGTTACTATTAACTTCGTTATGGTAAATCAAGGTCAAATTCTAAAAATTCATTCAGATTTTTATTATGTAAACGCAGATAATATTATTCACGAATGCAAATTGAGAGAGGTTTTAAAAAAGCAAAAACAACGTGTTGTTGTTGGCGATTTTGTTGAATTTGAAGATGAAAAAATTACTAAAATTTTACCACGCAAAAACTTTATCCCTCGTCCTGCTGTGAGCAACGTTGACCAAATGATTATTGTTTCAGCCGTAAAAGAGCCTGCATTAGATTTTATGCAACTTAACAGATATATTTGTTTTGCAAAGTACTACAACATACCTGTAAAACTTTGTTTTAATAAAAACGATTTATCAAACGACGACATGCTTATTGAAAGAGTTTTTTCAATTTATGAACCCCTTGGATACGACATTGTATTCACATCTGCACTTGAAAAATCAAACATCGATGATTTTATGGAAATTTTGAGTGGCAAAACAACTGCATTATGCGGAAATTCCGGAGTTGGAAAATCAAGTTTAATAAATGCAATCAATCCAAATCTAAACCTTAGAACAAAAACTGTAAGTGAAAAAACAGAACGAGGAACTCATACAACAAGACATTGTGAAATCATAAAAGTTACAGAAGACATAAACATTGTCGACACCCCTGGATTTTCAAATCTAAGATTTGATTTTATTTTACCGACAGAAATTAGCGATTTGTTTGTAGAATTTGATAAATACAAAGGTTTATGTAAATATTCAGATTGTATTCATTTTCACGAAGACGGCTGTGCTGTTCTAGAAAATTTACCAGAAATTGCTGAAACAAGATATGAAAGTTACGTTTCATTTGTAAAAGAAGCACAAGAATACAAAGAAAAAGTTAAATACTCAGGTGTAAAGACAGAAACTTTTTCAAAAGAACACAACAACAAATCTATGGCGAAAATCAGCGCTAGAAAACGTCAAGACTCAAGAAGATTATCAAAACAAAAATTAGAAAAAGAGGACTTAGAACATGAAGAATTATATTGATTTAATTGAAAAAAAATTAGACGAATACATTCCAGTACAGTACCCAGAAGAAATCTTTGAATCAATGAGATACAGTGTACTTGCTGGTGGTAAAAGATTAAGACCAATAATGTGTCTAGAAACTTGCAAACTTTTTGGAGGAAACATTGAAGATGCACTGCCAATTGCTTGTGCGATTGAAATGTTACACGTACAAAGTTTAATCCATGATGATTTACCTTGCATGGATAACGACGATTTCAGACGTGGCAAACCTTCAAACCACAAGGCTTTTTCAGAATCAACAGCTGTTTTAGCAGGTGATGCGTTAATAAGTTATGCTATTCAAGTTATTATTGAAAAATCTAAAAATTTACCAGCAGAAAGAGTTTTAAAACTTATTGAGTTATTCTCAAACGCAGCTGGTGTATACGGTATTATTGCAGGTCAAATCGTTGATATTGCTTCTGAAGGTAAAAAAATTGACGGCAAAACTCTTGAATATATTCACACACACAAGACAGCTGACATGTTCAGATTTGCACTAAAAGCTGGTGGTGTAGTTGCTGGTGTTTCTGACGAAGTTTTAGAACACTTAGACGAACTTGGTTTAAAATTAGGGATTGCGTTCCAAATTTGCGATGACATTTTAGACGAAACTTCTACTTTTGAAGAAATGGGTAAAACTTTAGGAAAAGATGAAGCAGCCGAAAAGTCTACATATACTAGATTGTACGGATTAAAAGAGTCTGAATGTAAAGTTGATTGCCTACTTGATGAATGTCGTGTTATACTTAACAAATATAATATTAAATCAGAGGTATTAGAGGACATAATTTCTTCTATAGAGAGAAAGGCTAAAGTTTAAGAATGGAAAACATTTCTGCATTAATTTATAACAATGGTATAGAAGCTTTATTCGTAGGACTTACAGCAGCGATAATAGCTCAAATCATCAAATTTTTCTTACATTTAATTGTACACAGAAAAGTTGATTTCAGAGTATTCACAACTACAGGCGGTATGCCAAGTTCTCACTCTGCAGGTATGGTTGGTTTAGCTGTTTCAGTCGGTATTATTGCAGGTTTTGATTCTTTATATTTTGCCGTTGCAGCAGGTAACGCTCTTGTTGTAATGTACGATGCAGCAGGTATTAGACGTGCATCTGGTAAAATGGCGGTATGTTTAAACAAAATGATGGACGATTTTTACAACCACGATACAGCAGCTATCGGTACAAAATTAAAAGAACTTTTAGGACACACACCTTTAGAAGTTTTTGGTGGTGCAGTTCTTGGTATTGCATATGCATACTTTGTACACTATTATCTTTTAGTAGGTTAATCCTTAATCGATATCATCATCTTTATGTTCTTTGATAACTTCATCAAGAACAGATACCATCATTTTTGTGTACTCTTCTGGATTGTTAATTGATAAATCTCTTAATTTATCAAATGATTTGTCGTTTTGAAATTCTGCAGATTTTAAAGCTTCTTTTGTTCCTTCAATAACTGTTTTTGTAGGGTTAATACCTCTTTTATCATATTTCATGGCTTGATTAATACTGTCTTTTGACATACCGATTAATGTTTTTAATTCATCGTTATCAGTATCTAAATTGTTAAACACAAACGAAATCAACATTCTTGGCGCAATTTGATTTGTTGCCCAATTACCTTTTTTCAATTTTTCTGCAACCATACCTACCGAAGTTTCTACGGCAACATCTCTTGTCTGTGTTAAAACTTCATCTAACAATTCACAACCTGTGCCTGTTCCTGGAATAACAGAATCTAGCAAACCTATTATAAATTTTTCTCCGCCACTTACTGTTGAAGAATAAGCAAGCTTTTTAAATGTCTTCATATCAAACGCATTATCAGTTTTGTATGACATTTTATCAGAACCATCTACAAGCATTTTTACACCTGCAGTTGAAACTGCTTTTGTAACCAATTTTGCAAAACCAGCTTCTGGGGCTGTTAGCATAACTAAAGCTCCCAATGCAGAACGAGTTACACCTCTAACTGCTGCCGCACCAATTATTTGTGAACGATTATATTTATCAACTCTTTCTTGGATATGATTTTTTGTACCATAAGCTTTTACATAAGCCTCATCATAATCCTTCTTCAATTCTTTGATATTTTTACCTTTACTCAAATTTATTGAAGTTTGTTTTGTTGTTTCAATCAAAAATTTTGTCATCAAACCATAAGCGTTATATCTTTCTTGGTCAGACATTTTTTCAGTATCCATACCGCTTGCTTTTAGAGTACTGTCCAATGTCTCTTTTGAACCAACAATACTTACCAAATCATTTTCCATATTTTTTAAGATGTCTTCTTTTTTAGTTGTTTTATCAAAGTATGGAACAGAGCCTACATTTGCAAAATAATTAGGAATTCTTTCTTTTTTATCCTTTAATACGCCATTATTTTCATCATAAATCGCAATATCATCTTTCAATTTTGCAGAAACGATATCTGACACAGATTTAGTTGTAATAGCCATGTTAAACTGTTTTGCAGTCTTTTCATAGTTTCTAATATTTGATTGATTGTACTCAACACCAAAAGTTTCTTTAAATTTTTCTTTAAAATCACCATTGTTAATAGAGTCTTTCAAATCAGTAATTTGAGCATTATAAGTTTCAATGTCAGCTTGAACTAAATGAGCTCTGTTATTTGAAGCCCATAAAGCGCTAACGTTGTCGGCAACTCGTCCTGCCCAACCTTCTGAAGCAAGTTGACCGTTTAATGATAGTTGTGCATTCTTACCAGCATCTAATAATGAATCTGCTGTTTTTGTATATTGTTTTATTCTATTTGATTTTCCGGTAAATGTAAGATTTGTATTGCGCTCAAAAGTATCTGGTTTTTGGACAAAATTACTTTGTCTAAACCCAGATTTAATAGGTTTATCTTGAATTTTCATATTTGGAGTATTAAAATTTATTGATATATTCAAAATACAGTACACCTATAAATAGAACACAACCTACTCCACTTTAAAGTCTCAAACAAAAATTTTATTGCTAATAAATTAAAACATGTTAAGATTTTGTTACATGGCTAATACCTAGAAATGACATGTTTTTTGACCAAATTTTTAATTCTAAAAATACAAAAATTTTAATGCTTTTGATATACTAAATTACAGAAAATTTAGGAGAAATAAAAATGATTAGATTAGGAATTTTAGGATATGGAAACTTGGGTCGTGGCGTTGAAAACGCTATGAAATTAAATAATGACATGGAATTATGCGCTATTTTTACAAGACGAAACCCTCAAGACGTTAAAGTTAATTCAAATACACCTGTTGTTTCAGTTAATGATATTGAACAATGGAAAGATAAAATTGATGTATTAATTATCTGTGGAGGTTCTGCAACAGACTTACCTGTTCAAACTCCAAAATATGCAGAAATGTTTAACGTAATCGATAGCTTTGACACTCACGCAAGAATTCCAGAACATTTTGCAAATGTTGATAAGGTTGCAAAAGATTCAAACAAAATTGCAATCATCTCACTAGGTTGGGATCCAGGCTTGTTCTCATTAAACAGATTATTCGGAAACATCATTTTACCAAACGGTAAAGATTATACATTCTGGGGCAAAGGCGTTAGCCAAGGACATTCTGATGCAATCAGAAGAATTAAAGGCGTAAAAAACGCTAAACAATATACAATTCCTGTAGAAGAAGCCCTTGCATCTGTTAGAAATGGCGAAAACCCAGAACTTACAACAAGACAAAAACACACAAGAGAATGCTTTGTTGTACTTGAAGAAGGTGCTGATGCAAAACAAGTTGAACACGAAATCGTAACAATGCCAAACTACTTTAGCGATTACGACACAACTGTGCACTTTATTTCAGAAGAAGAATTAATCAAAAACCACTCTGGCATTCCACACGGCGGCTTTGTAATCAGAAGTGGAGAAACATCTGTTGGTACAAAACACGTTATTGAATACAGTTTGAAACTTGATTCAAACCCAGAATTCACATCAAGCGTACTTGTAGCATACGCTAGAGCAGCATATAAATTAAATAAAGAAGGTCAATCTGGTTGCAAAACAATCTTTGATATCGCACCAACATATTTGACTAACAAAACAAACAAAGAATTGATTTCTACAATGCTTTAATTTAGATTTTATGTTTTAAGAGGGCGAATTTTGCAAAGCAAAATTCGCCCTTCTTATATAAATATTACTAAAATGACACAAGCTCATAAATGTGATATTATTTGATTATGGCTATTTTATCAGATGACGAAGAAAGAATAAAGGGAAAACCTAAAAAAAATCCTGTCATAAAGGCGGAAACGACTGCTTATGACAGAGTTTTTGAGAACTCTATTCGTCCAAAAACTTTTGATAGCTATGTTGGACAAACTGCTTTAAAAGAAACGCTTAAAATTTCTATAGAAGCAGCAAAAAAAAGAAATACAACTTTAGACCATGTTTTATTTTATGGACCTCCAGGGTTGGGCAAAACTACCCTTGCGGGAATTATTGCCGAAGAACTTGGTACAACTGTTAAAATTACTTCTGCACCGTCTTTTGAAAGACCTCGTGATATCATTGGGGTTTTGATGTCATTGAAAGAAGGGGAAGTTCTATTTATTGACGAAATTCACAGACTGAATACCGTTACAGAAGAGATTTTGTATCCTGCAATGGAAGATTTTTACCTTGATATGATGACTGGTAAAACTCAGACTGTTAAAACTATGAGAATTCAACTTCCTAAGTTTACTCTGATTGGCGCAACTACTAAAGCTGGTGATATTTCTAGCCCATTGAGAGATAGATTTGGTTTTGTTCATAGATTGCAATTTTATACAGTTGAAGAGTTATCTCAAGTTGTTTTGAGAACGGCTAAAATTTTGAATATAGAAGTAAATTCTGAAAGTGCAAAAGAAATTGCAAGCCGTTCAAGAGGTACGCCACGTATTGCAAATAGACTTCTTAAAAGGGTTGGAGATTTTGCCATTGTAAAAAACAATGGAATAGTTGATTTAGAACTAACTAAAAACTCTCTTGATACTTTGAAGATTGACGAATACGGCTTGGACGAAACAGATAGAAGCATGCTAAAACTCATTATTGAAAAATATAATGGGGGTCCCGTTGGGCTAGATACAATCGCAGCAGCACTAGGGGAAGACGTGAGAACAATTGAAGATGTTTGCGAACCTTATTTGTTGCAAGCAGGCTTGTTAATAAGAACTCCAAGAGGAAGAAAAGTTTCACCAGAAACTTATAGACACTTTGGATTGAAGGAAGTTTAATGAAAAAATTACTTGTACTTTTTGTTTCAATGTTTATGCTTTGCTGTTCTTGTTTTGGTATGCAAGACGATAAAGTTTTGAATGCAGAAACAGGGCTTGTAAAACATATTGATTATATTGAAGAGGGTGAAACTAATAAACAAATAGTTGACGTTGTCGTTAAATCTGGTGAATTTAAAGGACAAGAGGTTGAGATAGAAAATGTTTTGACCGGAAATCCTTATTACGATATTTTGCTAAAAAAACACGATAGCGTTGTTTTGCATTTGGAAGAAGCTGACGACGGAATGCAGTTTTTCATATCTGATATCAAAAGAGTTCAGGGCTTGTACTTCTTACTCGGCGTATTCTTTCTTTTAGTTATACTTGTTGGTGGTAAAAAAGGTTTCATGAGCCTTGTGGCAACTGGGCTTATCGTTTGCTTGGTTGTATGGTTTTTGACACCGATGATACTAATGGGCTTTAACCCAATTATTGCGACGGTAATTCTTTGCCTTGTTTCGTCGGCAATTGCTGTGTATTTTGTTGGCGGAATTAATTTTAAAAGCACTTCAGCAGTATTGGGAACGGTTTCCAGCTTGGTAATTGCATCAATTATGTCTTGCATTGTTATTGCAATTTCTAGACTTACAGGTTTTTGTTGCGAAGAAGACGTATTTTTATTTACCGCACACCCAGAATTGAATTTTGTCGGCATTTTAACGTCAGCGATGATGATTTCAGCATTGGGCGCTGTTATTGACGTTGCAATGTCTATTGCTAGTACTATTAATGAAATTTATGATTTGAATAATAAAATGAGCCTAAAAGAACTTTATTGTTCTGGAATGAATGTAGGTAAAGATATCATCGGGACTATGACAAATACGTTGATATTAATGTATTTAGGAGGTTCTTTACCGTTGGTACTTTTGGCACATAATATCGATTTGATGAAATTTTTCAACTTGAATATGGTTGTTACAGAAATTTCTTCAGCACTTGTAGGTAGTATTGCACTTGTTGTTTGTGTTCCAGTTACCGCAATCATTACAGCATATTTACTTGAATTAAAAAAGAAAAATGATGATAAAAATTTAGAATTTAATTTTGAAGAAGAAGAATAAAATTTTTATTTTTTTGGGTTGCTTAGCTAACGCTCGCAATGACAATATCATATTAATAAATCAACTAAGAGACACCTACTCACTACTCACTACTCACTACTCACTACTTTATCAAGGTTTGTTAAGGGAATAGTGTTAATTATTTGTTTTTTTCGTGCTTATAAAATAAAATATTACTATAGAAATTTAAAACTAGATATCAAATCACAATTGGGGCTAAAATGGTAAAAGAAACAACACTTTCACCACAAGAGGTAAGGGAAATTCTTAATTCTGATAACAAAGAAATTATCAGACTTTGTAAGCTTGCCGCTATTACCCCAAGACAAAATTCTAAAGGTTACACATACTTTTCTTATGACGAAGTTAAAAGATTGAAAGCCCTTAGAGAAGAATGTAAACAAGCTGTTATCAATTCAAAACATTTTAAAACTTTTGAGATGATTAAGTCAGCTTTCTACGAACTTGCTGAAAATCTTTCTGAAAACGATTTAGAATTTATGAACAAAAAATTCCGAACAGTAGAAGGATTTTTTGAAGATTTTGAAAAAATAAAAAGCGAAAACGAAACATTAAAATTAAAAGTGGCAAGAATTAGCAAAGAAAATTGCTATCTAAAAGACCAAATAGAAGAATACAAACCATTAGGTCTTGGGGTATATATAAAAGCTAAAAAAAGAGATTATTCAATATAAAGAGGTAGATATGGCAGTAAAAGAAAAAGAAGAAACTAATGTAAGCGCTGAAAGAGAAAAAGCCTTAAAATTAGCAATTGAAAAGATAGAAAAAGATTTTGGTAAAGGTTCAATCATGAAACTTGGCGACAAAACAGCCGTTAATGTTGAAGCTATTCCAACAGGTGCTCTAGATCTTGATATCGCACTAGGTATAGGCGGTATTCCTAGAGGTAGAATTATCGAAATCTATGGTCCAGAAAGTTCTGGTAAAACAACTCTAGCTCAACACATCGTTGCAGAATGTCAAAAAAAAGGTGGCATCGCAGCATTCGTTGATGCAGAACACGCACTTGACCCAGAATATGCAAGAAACTTAGGTGTACAAGTTGATGATTTATTAATCTCACAACCAGACACAGGTGAACAAGCTCTTGATATCACAGAAGAATTGGTTCGTTCTGGTGCAGTTGATATCATCGTTGTTGACTCAGTTGCAGCACTTGTACCAAAAGCAGAAATCGAAGGCTCTATGGAAGATCAACAAATGGGTCTTCAAGCTCGTTTGATGAGTAAAGCACTTAGAAAATTAACAGGTGTTATCGGTAAAACTAACACAACAGTTATTTTCATCAACCAATTAAGAAACAAAATCGGCGTTATGTACGGTAATCCTGAAACAACAACAGGTGGTAACGCTCTTAAATATTACGCATCAGTAAGAATGGAAATCAAACGTGTTGAAAGCTTAAAAGGCGAAGATGGAGACGTTGGTAACCACGTTAGAGTAAGAGTTTTGAAAAACAAAGTTGCACCTCCATTCAGAACAGCTGAATTTGATATCATCTTCGGTAAAGGTATTTGCAAAATTGGTAACATCTTAGACGTTGCTGTAAAACTTGATATCGTTAAAAAAGCTGGTGCTTGGTTTAGCTTTAATGATGAAAAACTAGGTCAAGGTAGAGAAAAAGCTAAAGAATTTTTAGCTCAAAACCCTGACATCTTAGAAACAGTTGAAAAACTTGTTAGAGAAAAGCTTGCAGAGTCTTAGCGTGAGTGAGCAGAGGCTAAATAATAAAATTCAATTTATAAGAGGCGAAGCCGTAGGCTTCGCCTCTGTTTTTGTCGGGTTCAATGAAATTGTCGAACCCGACCTACTTTATTTTAACTTGTCATTGCGAGGAGTGAAACGACGAAGCAATCCAAAAAGATTATTCTATAATTGTTTCACTAGGGTTCAAATACCATGAAGGATAAATTTCAAGCGGTATCAAAACAGCTGTTGCATTATTTGTGTTAAATTTTAGTGTTGAAGTTGAGCCTTTCATTTTGACTTCAAAATTATCCGTTACAGAGCTTCCAAATTTAACCAATTGCATTTTGCCTTTAAAAGTATCCTCGTAAACATTTTCAGAAACCTTCTTCAAACCAACATTTTCAATATTATTTGCCCAACTTTGAGGAAGTTGTTTCAAATCTTTGTTTCCTAAAATTTCATCAAGAATTTGCAAGTCTTTTTGAGAATATGAATATTTAAGGTCTTTATCTGTTTTTACAAGATAAACTATATCCTTATCCTGAACAAGTTTGTAGTTATTTGTCAAAATCCATTTCACAATTTTATTTATTCTAATCATCGGATAAATTTCGTCATGAACGATATTATCAGATTTTAGAATAATTATTTTAGGCGGATTTTGTTTAATTTGTTTTAACGCAATATCTTCTTCTTTTTCACTTGTAAAATTAAAATACGAAATCATATTGCAAGGAGATTTTCTTTGCAGATAAAAATAATTAAGTCCACGATTAGTCAAATCCAAGATATAGTCATCTTTTTCAGAATATTTATCCACAAAAGTTTTCATATCTTCAATATTTTGTTTTTGTATTTCATTCAATTCAAAATCACGACCTTGAACAGAATTATCCCATTTGCCATTGAAATTTAGCGCAATAAGTACAACAAGTAAAGCTGTAAAAACATATTTTGTATATTTTAGCCAAACAGATTTTGTTATTGTAAAAATAAATGGCAAAAGTATTGTTATATATGCAATTGAGATATATCTAATTCTTGAAAACATAATGTAATCAATTCTTGTAAGCGCATAAACGCTTGCTACAACTGCAAACAGAGTTGCAAACGCATATACAAAAATCAGTTGTAAGTTTTTATTTTTATATGCTTTAATTCCTTCAATTGCAAAGCAAGGAACTGCCAAAAGCGCAAACAATTTTATAAAGTTTGACCAAATTTCTGTATATTTAAAAATAGGAAAACCATTTGCATAAGACATCACGTCAGAAATCAAATGATAATTATAAGCACCAGAAATAAAATCTTTAAAAATTACTTTAAAAAACGCATACGTAACAGCAAGATATAAAAGTTTAAAAGCATTTTTGCGTTTTATCAACTGATACAATTTATACAACGCAACTGGCAACAAACCCACAGCAAAGAAAATTCCTGCTTGGAACCAAAATGCAGTCAAGATAAAACAAGCGACAATATACCATTGAAGCCAAATAACGTCTTTTGCATTAAGTGCCTCTTTTTTCAAAAATCCCAATGCAATCAAAAAATATACATTGAAATAATAGAAAGAATTCACCAAAATACCGGTAATCAAAATAGGATTTTTAGAAAAAATCAAAAATCCTAAAAACAATGATAAAATCAAATTTAAGTTATAAATCAAAGTTTCTGCAAGTAAAAACGAATAAACAGTGTATTCACCAAAAACCTTATTTGCAACAAAACCTGAAAAAATATCATTGTAACCATGAATTAAATTTATATCTTGAAAAATTTTCATACCTTGAAAATGAGTAAGAAAATATGTCCCAAATTTTTCGCCGAAATGGTAATCATCAATATTTACAGTACCAAAGTTATAAGAATGACCAAAAACCAACAATAACAGTGGAATTATAGCCAATGGCGAAACTTTTTTATCTTTAAAGATAACCTTAAAATAAATATCCGCATTCGCTAAAACTATCAAAAATAAAACAATAAATAGTAAAATCGGATATTCAGTCAAATTTTTACTTGGATAAAGTAAAAAATACATAAATGTTGAAAGAGTCTGTAACACTTGTAAAATTTGAGGATTTCCCTCTCTAACTGGTAATTTAAAATCTTTAATTTTGTCTTTTATTTCAAAAGTTGGTAAAACTTTTTTCAAAACCAAAAAGCAAACAAAAAATATTGCTATATAAATTCCATAAATTAAATAGTCAACATTTTTATTATAATTTGCAAAAACAGTTGAACCTACGACGAGTTCTGTCAAATTTGTACATTCACAGATTGAGTACAAAATTTTGTAAATAAAACAACTCAATCCACAAGAGATTGCAATGCAAAGTGCATAATTAATTATTAAACTGTTCATAACCTATATCTTTTAAAATTCTTTTATTCTTACGCCAATTTTTTTCTAATTTTACATAAAGCTCTAGATAAACTTTTTTCTCTAAAATTTCTTCAAGCTCTTTTCTAGCTTCCATACCGATTTTCTTTAAAAGAGAACCGTTTTTACCAATCAAAATACCTTTTTGGCTTTTTTGTTCGCAATAAATTACTGCATAAATTTTATCGATATTTTCTTGTTCTTCGTAACGTTCAATTTTAACGAAAACTGAATGAGGAATTTCGTCTTGAGTATTTAATAAAATCTTTTCTCTAATAATTTCTGTTGTGATAAATCTCATATTTTCATCAGTTACAGTATCGTCATCAAAGAATTTGATACCTTCCGGCAATTTTGAGAACAGTGTTGAGATAAGTTCATCAACATTGTTGTTGTTCAACGCAGAAATTTTTATTACAGGTAAATCTTTGCCTGCAAAAAGCTTTTTATAAGTTTGAAGATTTTCTTCAATTTTTTCTTCTGAATTTAATTTATCAGTCTTATTCATAACGATATAAACAGGAGTTGTAGTTTGAAGAAGGTTTTCGCTAATCCATTTGTCGCCTTTACCAGCTTCTTCAGAACCGTCTACCAAAAATAAAATTAAATCACTATCAGGTAAAGCAATTTTAGCCTCGTCAACAAGACATTCTCCAAAATCGTTCAAAGGTTTATGAACCCCTGGAGTGTCGATAAAAACTATTTGACCTCTATCGTCTGTAAAGATACCTTTTATACGCTTTCTTGTTGTTTGTGCCTTATCCGTTGCAATAACAATCTTTTGTCCTAAAATAGCGTTCAAAAGAGTTGATTTACCTACGTTTGGTCGTCCTATTATTGTTACAAATCCGCTTTTCATATTTCTAGGATACCATAAATTAAAAAAATATTTTATTTTTTTCTTTTAAATGATAAAATCATTATAAGGAGAGAATAATTGAAAAATCTTCTAATTAAGCGAATATTAATAGCATTCATATTTTTAATTTTGCCGATTTGTTTTTTAGCAGAAGGTAATATTTCTGTTGCGAAAATTGATACAAGACCAATAACTTTACCAGCAGAAGAAGTTAAACAAACTCCTGCTGTTGAAAAAGCTACTGCGGTTGATATTAAACAAAAATCTATTCAACAAATACCGCAAACACAACTAACAAAAACAACAACTATAAAAGTTGTGAAAAACCCTATTCAGCAATCTAAGGTTGCTCAAAAAACAAATATTCAAAATAATAATAATAGCCAAAGAGTTAACAAACCAACTCAAAAACCTAAATTAGAAGTTCTACAATTTGATTCTGACTACAACATTGTCGGCACAAATGATACAGATAGCTACTTGATAGTTCCTATTGATAAATCAAAATTAAAAAAAGAAGAAACCAAAGCTAAAATGGCCGAACTTTCTAGTTCTCTAATGAAGGATTCGCCAAAACCTTTGACAACTGAGTTAAAAATAAAAAGTAAGTTTCATCAAAATTTAGGTAATAAAACTCATAGACTATTATCAAGAATTAAACACTCAAGAATTTTTAAATTCTTCACTTCAATTCTATCTATAATCCTTGTCCTAGCTCTTTCTTACTTGGCATATATGATTTACCAAAGAAGAATGACAGAAGAACAAGAGATTGTAGAAGAGGAAGAAAAACCTCTTACACCAGAAGAGAAGGAACATTTAGAGCTTATTCAAGCGATGAAGGAGTTTGAAGAAACTGAAGAAAAACACGAAAAATTAGGACAAAGAAATTATTTCAACGAAACAGATATGTTTAGAAATACAGACGGGTTTAAAAAAGAAGAAATTTCCGAAGATATTTTGAAAACGCTAAAATCAATTGAAAACGCTCAAAAAAATGAAACACCTCTAACACTAAGAGATTCTTCAACTGACGGATTTAAAAGAAGTGAGTACGCTTTTGAAGAAAGAATTGGCGATATTTCAGATGAAGAAGCTATGGCGTTATTAGACGATGACGAAGAAGATGAAACTCCTTCTGAATTAGATGATTTAGCATTAAATTATTATGGCGGAACTTCTGAAATTCTTTCACCAGAAAAAATAGATAATGAAATTTTTATTATAGAAGATGAAGACGAACCTCAACAATACGATATTGTAGAAGAAACTCCAGAAGAGGAAGAACCAATAGAAGAAGCCCCTCAAGAAGAGGTTGTTGAAGAAGTAAAAGAAGAACCTAAAAAAGAAGACAAATCTGATATTGAAAATTTACACATAAAAGAAAAATATCCAATTGACGAAAACAGAGGACTTTCTTTGATAAATTACCATAATACTGATGCCCTAATCGGTTATATCGGTAGCAAAATAACTGTTTTAAAGAAATTTGCAAAATCAGATAATGCAGTTAATTTGTCTGTTAGAGTTCACGAAAAATTGAGTTTTGATAAAACACAATATATGGTTAGAATAGGTCAATTCAAAGGTATTGTCGAGGTTACAGACACAGACGTTAAATTATTGTTAGATTTATGATTATGAAAAAGTTTTTGCTAATTTTAATATGTTTAATATTTATAACAACTGGTTGCAAACAAAAGCAAGATGACACTTTGAAGTTTGCAAGTTGGGGTTCTAAAACAGAAGTTCAAATCTTAAAAGGTTTGATTTCGGATTTTGAAAAAGAAAACCCAGATATCAAAGTTGAATTTTTACATATTCCGCAAAACTATTTTCAAAAATTACATCTAATGTTCGCATCAAATCTAGCGCCAGATGTTATTTTTATCAATAATTTAAACATTCCAGTTTACGAAAAATATCTTTTAGATTTGAATGATATTATAAAAAATAAAGAAGATTATTACCCACAAGTTTTGGACACAATGACTTACGAAAACAGACTTTTAGCTATTCCTAGAGATGTTTCAACGCTTGTCGTTTTTTACAACAAAGATTTGTTTGATAAAAATAATCTTCCGTATCCAAACGAAAATTGGAATATGACAGAGTTTTTAAATACGGCAAAAGCCCTTACAAACAATGGTGTTTACGGCATTTCATTTGAAGAAAATTCTTTGTTTTACTTACCTTATATGAGAGCATTTGAAGGTGGAATTTTATCTTCAAACGGTGAACAAATTATGAATAGTGCAAATTCTCAAAAAGGTATCAATTTTTATTCTGATTTGAGAAACAAATACAATGTTGCACCTAAAAAATATCAATCAGCATCAGAAACAATGGCGCAAATGTTTATCAATGGACGTTTAGCAATGCACTTGTCTGGTCGTTGGCTTGTTCCTAAATATAGAGAAGATATCAAATTTGATTGGGATATCGTTAATTTTCCAAACATAAACGGAAAAAGTTCTGTAACACTTGATTCTTCTGGTTATGCAATTACAAAAGACTCTAAACG
>SAMEA104315425__coassemble_604_pt1 | contig 29996 bp, 29 predicted proteins | sample SAMEA104315425__metabat2_low_PE_034 | metagenome-assembled genome bin SAMEA104315425 (sample SAMEA104315425) | gut metagenome | biome: Monkey gut; feature: monkey-associated habitat; material: faeces | place: China | collected 2013 | reverse complement strand
GTAAAACATACAAGTTTGATGCGGATTCTCTTGATGTTATTGAGGAGACTAATTCAAAGATTGAAGCTGGTTTACTACCTCGTTTAAAGACAAGAACTTTTGACTACAGAAACCATACAGAAGTTAATAGAATTGATGGAATTAGCGCAGACGGTTTGTCAATGAAAAAACAAACTGTAAGAACTAATGACAAAGACGGAAACATGGTTAAAGAAGAAGTTATGACTCCTTCTCAAGTAAAAGGTATGTTTGATGTTGAAGTTAATTATGCAAATGGCAAAAAAGAGCAAATTGCAAAATCAACTTACGACAAAAATACTGGTGTAACTTCAATTAAGAAAGATATGAAATCAGCTGATGGTACTCGTACTCAGTTTTTATTAGAAAAAGACATCAGAGGAAATAGCCTTATTGATTACAAGATTACTGATAAAAACGGTAAAGTCTTAATGGGTAATTCTCAAACGTTTGAAGTTATAGATAATAATCACTTTATTTCATCTAAAAACGGCTATAAATACGATATTCAAACTGATGACAAAAAGTTAACTGTTAAAAACTTACACACAGAAAAAGAGTCCACAATTGAATTTAAAAAGAAATTCAAAGGTAACAAAGACGAACTTCTAAAATTATTGAAAACAGTTCCAGGAGACGAGTTGTTTGAAACAGTTGATAATATTAAAAAATTGAACGGTAAAGATAAAGATAAACTTCTTGACTCTCACTATAATTTGTGGACAAAAAATATTAATATTGGCGACAATTTAATGGTATTTTTACATGAATTAGGACACTCAAAAGATTACGCAACAGCGAAGAAAAAAGATTTCTTAACTGGTGAAAACAATAGATTATATTCAGGAAATAAAGATATTCAAAAAACTTTTATTGAAGAACGTAAAAACTTTAATGCAACTCATTCTGATATAGAAAGAGAACACGTTAACTACTTTACGCAAGCAAAAGGTCATTACAATGGCGAGTGGGGTGGCCTTGCAGAAGTTGTTGCTGAAACAAATGCCTTAACTAATACATATACAAATAGCGATGTAGAAATCTTAGGTACACGTATGCAATATCTTCAACAACATTTCCCAAAAACAATTGCTGCAATTCGTGATGCAATGAATTGGAAAGATGATTTGACTGCAATTGAATATTATGGAGCATAGTATGAATTGTTTTAATATCCGAAAAATGCAAAAAGAAGATAAAGACAGTATTATTTCAATGATGCAGACTTTTTATTCTTCAGGTGCCGTTTCTACAAATGGCTCAATTGAAATTTTTGAAAACGATTTTGAAAATTGTATAAATGACTCTCCGTATCTTGACGGTTTTGTATTTTATAATGAAAAAGAGCTTCAAGGATATGCAATGATTGCTAAAAGCTTTTCAACAGAATTTGGCAAAGCTTGTTATTGGATTGAGGATTTGTACGTAAAAACTGATTATAGAGGATTGGGCATAGGAACAGCATTTTTAAAATATATTGAAAACATTTATCCAAATGTAATTTTTAGATTAGAAGTTGAAAAAGAAAATGAAAGAGCTGTCCATGTTTATGAAAAATGTGGGTTTACGACTCTTCCTTATACAGAAATGAAAAAGTAGGAAAAATGGAAGATAAAATTAAAAAAGCAGGAGACTTGTTTTTAGAAGGCTATAATTGCGCACAATCAGTTTTCTGCGCATTTTGCGAAGACTATGGCATACCTTTTAAACAAGGGTTAAAAATGTCATCTTCTCTTGGTGGTGGAATGGGTCGACTTAGAGAGGTTTGTGGCGCTGTCTCTGCAATGTTTTTGATTGCAGGGTTAAAGTCTGGTTATACTGTTCCAAATAATGATGAAATAAAAGGCGAACATTACAAAAGAATACAAGATTTGGCAGAAGAATTTAAAAAAGAATATGGCACAATAATTTGTCGTGAATTGCTGAATATTGAACCTGACGGATATGTTCCGACAAAACGTACTCCTGAATATTACAAGGAAAGACCTTGTTTGAAATTTGTTGAAAAAGCATCAGAAATTATAGCCAAAATGTAGTTTTTTATAGAAGAGGCGAATTTTGCATTTGCAAAATTCGCCTCTTCTAACTTTTTAATTATCTATCCTAAGGATTAGTTAACAAACTCATAATTGCTAAATAGTGCATTACGGCGCCACCGATAACGAATAGGTGCCAGATGCAGTGAGTAAATTTAACTTTTTTTAGTAAGTAGAAGATGCAACCTACTGAGTAAACGAAACCACCACCTAGAAGGTACCAGATTACGTTTATTTGATTAAGTTCAACGAGTCTCCAAACTAATAAGACTGAAAGCCAACCCATTACAAGGTAAAGGGCTGTGTTGATGTATTTGAATTTAACTGTTATACATGAAAAAACTATACCCATGATTGAGATGTACCAAGTCATTGCTAGAAGTGCGATTGAAGTTGGGTATGGCACTACTAAGATGAAGAATGGCGTGTATGTCCCTGCAATTAATAAGAAGATTGCAGAGTGGTCGATTTTTCTAAAAACTTTTTTAGCTGTTTCGTTAACCATTGCGTGATATAGCGTTGATGATTGGAATAATAAGAACATCATTGCACCGAAGATTGATGTTGAGGCTGTTTCAGCAGGGTTGCGTGAGGCAGCGATTAACATTACTAACCCGTAGATTGATAAAAGGGTTCCGATTGCGTGAGTTGATGCGCTTATGAATTCTTCCAATGGTGAATATTTTATTTCTTTGTCTTCCATAGTGTAAATCCTTATTTTGTGAATTGCTCAATAATTATATATTTAAAATTTTTCTATTGCAACTAGAAGATGTAAATATCATAACTAGGTAATAAAATATCTTCCGTCTTTTTCTTGAAGGTTTATTCGTGTTTCAAAGATTTCTGATAAGTTTTCGGAAGTTAGGATATCTTCTTTTTTGCCTTGTTTGTAGACTGTTTGGTTGTGGATAAGCGCTACATTTGTAATGCGAGGAAAAATTTCTGAGATGTCGTGAGTTATTAAGATGATTGGCGTTTCTTTAGAAATTTTTTCAAATAGTTTTATAAAAGTACGTTGCGCTTTTATGTCGAGACCTACGGTTGGCTCGTCGAGGATAAAGGCTTTTGGCGAATGGATAAGGGCACGACCAATAATTGCTAATCTCAACTGTCCTGTGCTTAATTCGTGAACTTTTTTGTCTTTTATGTCTAAGATGTTTAAAAATTTCATTGTTTTTTCGGCTCTTTTAAGCTCTTCGTCGGTGAAGACGTGGTGCTTATATGAACCGATTGAACTGTAGTAGCCGCTTGTTACAACATCTTGAACTGTTACGTAACTTTCGCAATTCATAAATTTTACGTGAAGTTCGTTTGTTATTATGCCTAAGAGTTTTTTTAACTCGAAAATGTTCCAACGGTCTTTGCCAAAAAGTTCTTTTTTAAATTCGTAAGATGTGTTTGGATAAAGGTCGTTGGTAAGAAGTTTTATAAGAGTTGATTTTCCGCTACCGTTGGCACCTAAGATTGCCCAATTTTCGTCGCTTTTAATTTTTAGGTTTATATTTTTAAGCGCTTGAAAATTGCCGTAGTTTGCGTAAATGTTTTCAAAATCAATTATTGTTTCTGCTGGTTTGTTCATAGAGCTATTTTACCACTTATGATGGCTGAAATTCAAGCATAAGTTAAAAGGCAATTATTTTTTAGAAAAATACTTTATATAAATACAATTGGGAAAATCTATCTTTATTTTTGCACAGCTAAAATTTTAGGTGTGCTGGTTTTGTATTAAGAAATGTTAAGAAAAATGCTCCAAAAATGGCAATTTCTTAAACTTAATTTACTTTATATAAATGTAAGAGAGATACGAAAGAGACAGAGTAAATGACAGCATTCGGTACACTAATTGCACAAAACAGAGACAATTTAGAATACTTGAATAAAAACGACAGAAGAATGAGATTCAACAACTCTAAAGATCCTATCTACTTCGTATTCGATCACATTGAAGACAGACCAGTATCTACATTAGCTAAAGAATTCGTTCAAGATACTCTTCACGATATTTGCAACTTCGTTTCTAAAGTTGTTGCATAATCACAAAAAAGATTTTTTATCATAGGATAAAGGATTGGGAAATAGGTAAAGATAATAAACGAGGAAAACAAATTTTTGGAACTCAAATCGAGTTCCATTTTTTTTGAAAATTTTTATACAATTTTAGTTTGTTTTTGGTAAAATAATTGTATTAATCAAGAAGAAGGAAGATAAAATATGCAATTAAGAATGAAAACAAACAATTGTGGCGAACTTAATTTATCAAATATCGACCAAGAAGTTACTCTTTCTGGTTGGGTTGATTGTGTTCGTGACTTAGGCGGTATGATTTTTATTGAATTGAGAGATAGAACAGGATTTTTCCAATTAGTTTCTGATCCACAAAAAAATCCTGAAATTCATAAAGTTTTTGAAAAAATTAGAAGTGAATATGTAATCACTATCAAAGGTAAAGTAACTAGAAGACCAGAAGAAACTTACAATGACAAACTTCCTACTGGTCAAGTTGAAATTTATCCAGAATACGTTGAAATTTTATCTGAAGCAAAACCTATTCCTTTTGTTTTAGATGATGACAGCGTTTCAGAAGACGTAAGATTAAAATATCGTTATTTAGATATCAGACGTCCTCAAATGTACAGCAAATTAAAATTAAGACACGATGTTGTTCAAGCTGTTAGAAATTACATGAATGGCAACGATTTCTTAGAAGTTGAAACACCAATTCTTATCAAAACAACTCCAGAAGGAGCAAGAGACTACTTAGTACCTTCTCGTGTGCAACCTGGTAAATGGTATGCACTTCCTCAATCACCACAAATCTTCAAACAATTATTAATGGTTGGTGGTGTTGAAAGATATTATCAAATCGCAAAATGTTTCCGTGATGAAGACTTACGTGCAGACAGACAACCAGAATTCACTCAAATCGATATCGAAATGTCATTTGTTGAACAAAAAAATATTATTGAACTTGTTGAAGGTTTAATCGTTGAAGGTTTCAAAGCTGCAGGTGTTGAAGTTAAGCCTCCATTCATTCAAATGCCTTGGCAAGAAGCTATGGACAGATTTGGTTCTGATAAGCCAGATACAAGATTTGGTTTAGAATTATTTGATATCGGTGATATCATTATACAATCAGAATTTGATATCGTTAAGAAAACTCTTCAAGCAGGCGGTATTGTTCGTGGTATCAGAATTCCTGGTGGTGCTAAATATTCAAGAAAAGAAATTGATGATATTACAAAATTAGCAGTATCATTCGGTGCAAAAGCTTTAGCTAACATCATTTATAACGAAGACGGTACAGCAAAATCACCTGTATTGAAATTCGTTACAGAAGAACAAGCTCAACAAATTAAAGAAAGAGCTCAAGCTGAAGACGGTGATATTATCTTCTTCGTAGCAGATAGACCAAAATTAGTTTATGACATTATGGGTAGATTAAGATTACATTTTGGTAAAGCATTGAACTTGATTGATGAATCAAAACACGCTTTACTTTGGGTAGTTGACTTCCCAATGTTTGAATGGTCAGATGAAGAACAAAGATTTATGGCAATGCACCACCCATTCACATCACCTTGTCTAGAAGATTTAGACAAACTTGATAGTGGTGATTTGGGTAATGTTAAATCAATTGCTTACGATATCGTATACAACGGTACAGAATTAGGCGGTGGTTCAGTTAGAATTCACTCACCAGAAGTTCAAAAGAAAATCTTTAAAGCGTTAGGTTTAACAGAAGAAGAAGCTCAACAAAAATTCGGCTTTATGGTTAACGCATTACAATACGGTACACCACCACATGCAGGTTTGGCTATCGGTTTAGACAGAATGATTGCATTACTTGCAAGAACTGATTCTATCCGTGATGTAATCGCATTCCCTAAAAACTCAGCAGCTAAAGACTTGATGAGTGATGCTCCAGCAGAAGCTGATTACAAACAAGTTAGAGAATTGTACTTGAAGAGCACATACAATCCTGCTCAACATAAATAGCGCGAGTGAGCAGAGGCTGGAGAGCTTTTGCGGTAGTGATGAAATCACGATAGCAAAACTCGGAATTGCCGTTTAACGCGAACGAGCAAGACAGCGGATTTTTGGTAAATCAAAACAAAATATCTCTCGCCGAGATAACGCAAATAAAACAAGAGGGCGAAGCCATTGGCTTCGCCCTCTTGTTTTGTTGTTGGACATTTGCCCAATATTTATATTTTTACAATGTTTCTTTTACGATTGAAATCATTTTAGCAATAGCTTCATCTGGAGTCATATCAACTTTTTCATCTGTTGCTCTTGTTTTGAATTCAACCTTGCCTTCAGTAATTGTTTTACCAACAGTAATTCTGTATGGGAAACCAATTAAGTCAGCATCTTTAAATTTAACACCTGGACGTTCTGCTCTATCATCAATAACTGCTTCAACGCCTGCATTAATTAATTCATCATAAATTTTTTGAGCTGTTGTCATTTGAAGTTCGTCATTGACTGCAACAGGAACGATTGTAACGTGGTATGGTGCAATTTGAAGTGGTAAGAACATACCGTGTTCGTCGTGGTATCTTTCAACTGCTGCGGCAGCTGTTCTTGTAACACCGATACCATAGCAACCCATTACGTATGGTTGAGTTTTACCGTTTTTATCTAAGAACATTGCGTTCATTGGTTTTGAATATTTTGTACCAAGTTGGAAGATATTACCAACTTCAATACCTCTTGTAACTTTTAATGGTTGACCGCATTGTGGGCAAATTTCGCCTTCTTGAGCAAGTCTGATATCGTCGTATTTTTCAATATGTGGAATATCAACATCTAAGTTTGCACCAACCATGTGTTTGTCTTCTTGATTGATACCAACAACGAAGTTTTTCATTTCTTTAACAGTTTCATCTGCGATGATTGTAATTCCGTCCATACCTTTAGGTCCAATGAATCCTCTTGCAGCGTTGAATCCTTTTTCAATCATAAGTTCTTCTATTTCAGGAGCAGAAGCAATTCTAATATCAACTCCTCCAACAGCATTTAACAATTTAGTTTCTTCAACTTCTTTGTCTGCTCTGATTAAAGCTAGGACAGGTTTTTTATCAACGATATAAACAAGTGATTTTAAAATTATAGTTGAAGGAATGTTTAAGAAGTTACACAATTCTTCGATTGAGTGAGTTTGAGGAGTATCAATAACTTTAGCTTCTGTGTAACCGTATTTGCTACCGTCAACTTCTGCTGGTGGAAGTTTTGATACAGCGTGGTTTGAGTTTGCTGAATAATCGCAACCGTCGCAGTAGAATACATCGTTTTCGCCAGCATCAGTTGTTGTGATTACCATGAACTCATGGCTTACGCTACCGCCGATTGCACCAGAATCAGATTGAACCATTTTTGTCTCAAGTCCACATCTTTTGAAAATTCTTGTGTAGGCATCAGCCATGTTTTTGTATTCTTTATCCAAACCTTCTTGGTCAACGTCAAAACTGTATCCGTCTTTCATGATGAATTCACGACCTCTAAGTAAACCAAAACGAGGACGAACTTCATCACGGAATTTTTCTTGGAATTGGTATAAGTTTACAGGCAATTGTTTGTAAGATTTTAAACCTTCACGAGCAACTGCTGTGATAACTTCTTCTGCTGTTGGAGAAAGGCACATTTCTCTATCGTGTCTATCTCTAAAACGTGCTAATTCTTTGCCATAAGCTTCCCAACGACCTGATTCGTCCCAAAGTTCACGAGGTTGAACTACTGGAAGTAAAAGCTCTTGAGCACCTGATTTATCAAGTTCTTCTCTGATGATGTTTTCAATCTTGTGGATAACTCTCCACATCAATGGTAAATAGCTGTAAACACCACTTGTAAGTTTTCTTATATAACCAGCTCTTACTAGAAATTTATGAGAAACAACTTCTGCATCAGCTGGAAATTCTCTTAAAGTTTGCACGAATAATTTTGACATTTTCATAATTAAATTCCTCACTATCTTGAGAAAATAATACCAAAAACGCATATTAGTTGCAAATTATAAGCATAAATTATTGTTCAAATGCAGAAAGTTCTTGTTTTACGACTTCTGGTGAAACCATTGTTAGTGTGTCTTCGTTTTCAAGAGCCATTTCTAGCATATATTTGTAATCGCTTGTTATGTTATCAATTTTGTAATTTTGAGCTAGAATGTAGTAAATATCGCCATTATCAGGAACTTCTTCTAACGCTTTTTTTAGTAAGTTTATAGATTGATTTACGTGTCCGATTTTGATTAGGATTTGTGAGAAAATCTTGTATGCTTCAACGTCTCGAGGGTTTAGTTCAAGACATTTTTGTAGATTTTCAATAGCTTGTGGAATGTCGCCTTGTTCAAAATAAATTGAACCCATATTGAAATATGACCAACTCCAATTTGGATTTTCTTCCAAAACTTTTTGATATTCTGCAATAGCTTCTTTGATTTTGCCTTCCATTTTGTAGATATAACCAAGGTGGAAATGTGCAAAAATATCGTGAGAATTGCAATTAACTGCTTTTAAGAAACAGATTTTTGCAATATCAAATTGTGGTGGTTTCTTTTTGATATAACAAAGTCCTAAGTTGAAAAAGCTGTTTCCGTCGTCAGAATCTGTTTCTAGTACGATTTTGAATTGTTCGATTGCTTTATCAAATTCGTACATATCAATATATACAAGCCCAAGATTGTAATAAAAATCTGTATCATCTGGAGCAAGCTCAATACCTTTTAAATATGTTTGTTCTGCCATATCAAGTTTACGCATTTTTTCGTAAACAATACCCATATTATAATATAGGCTTGCATCGTTTGGGAAAATTGTTATTAGAAATTGAAACTGTTTTAGAGATTCTTCATTAAAACCTTTATCAAGCAAAGCCATAGCAAGTCTACGTCTTACTTGAAAGTTAGAAGAATCTTCTCTTAAAATTTGTTGTAGTTCTTCAATTTCTTGATTATCGTTATCCATAGATTTATAATAACATATTTTTTATAATCTTACAAAATTCTACCGCCACCGATTAGGTGTCCGTCGTTTCTGTCATAAAATACGGCGATTTGACCTGATGTTATAGAATACACTGGTTCTGTAAATGTCATTTTTGCCTTATTACCACTGATTTCTACGTGCACTGGAGTTTTTTCCATGTTGTATCTAATTTTTGTATCTATATCTAAAACTTTTTCTTCAACAGGATATACAAAATGTAGGTCTGTTAATTCTAGTTCTGTTCCATAAGCTTCTGGTTTTTCGCCAACGTAAACAGTGTTATTTTCTGCATCAATTTTTATGACATAAAGAGGTTCTGTATATGCAATTTCAAGACCTTTTCTTTGTCCAATTGTGTATTTATAGTATCCTGTGTGTTCGCCTAATTTTTTACCAGTTCTGATATGGATAAAATCACCTTTCTTTTCTCCGAAAAGATTTTTTAAGAAGGATTTTAAAGTTTCTGGTTTTTCGATAAAGCAAATATCTTGCGAATCTTTTTGGGCTTTTGACGGAATATCTATTTTTTCTGCAATTTTTCTAACATCTGTTTTTTCGTATTCGTAAAGTGGAAAAACAGTTTTTGCAAAGTTTTCTTGATTTAGAGAATACAAGAAATACATTTGGTCTTTTTTAGGGTCTTTTGCAGGAAATAGAGTATAATAATCTCCGAATTTTTGAATATTTGCGTAATGACCTGTTGCAAAAATATCTGCGTGAAGTTCATTCATTGCGTAATCAAAAATTTTACCCCATTTTATTTTTTTATTGCAAACGGCACAAGGGTTTGGAGTGCAACCTTGTGCATAAGTGTTTTTAAAATATTCAATAACTTCTTGTTCAAAATCTTTGCTCAAATCAAGAACAATGTGTTCAATTCCTAAATTATCAGCAACTTTTTTAGCTCTTTCGCAAACAACATCTGAGCTTGGAGAATTTGTCATTTTGCCAGTAATACCGATAACTTTGTAGCCTTGTTCTTTTAATAAATAACAGCAAACACTGCTATCAACTCCGCCACTAAGTGCAACTACAGCAATTTTATCGTTACATATTTGTTCCATTTAAAAATGCTTCCTCTCCTGCATTTGTTAATCTGTATTCAGCGCTATTGGCTATGTCTGGCAAGCTTGGTAAAACTTCTACTAAACCTTTGTCAATTGCTTCTTGTAATACGTTATGATCAACTGCTTCTTTGATATTTTGCATTAATTTAGCATTGATTAATTTTAGAGTGAATTTATCCATTTTTTCAAATTCTGATAGGTAATAAGCAGTTACGATTAGGTATTCAAGTTTGTTGCTTACGTTTTTAACGTTTAATATTTTCAAAAATCTGTCGTCTTTTTTAACTTCAGTTTCTGTCGGAGCACTGCTCATAGATAATTCTAAAATTTTATCGAAATCTGCTGTTTTGTTAGAAAAATCGTCTTCGTCTTCAAGTTTTTCTTTGAAAGTTTCCAAAGAGTTTAAGTTTCTTGCTTCTGTGTTGTATAAATTGTCTAAATGTTCACCGATTTGACCAGCTTGTTCAACAGTTTGTGCAATTTCTTGTTTCTTTTCTTCTAGTGAGTTTTGTTTTTCCATAAAGTATTCAAAATCATTACGCACTTGTTCTTCGTGGTTAAATTCTTCAAAAGAAGGTGATACTTCTTCTTTTGGTGGGTTTTGTAAATCGTTAATTGTTCTGCCTCTTTCTTCTGAAACAGTTTGAACTTCTTCAATTGGCATAACAACAGGTTCAACTTGTTGTTGAACATTTTGAGTTTGAGTAGAATTATCCTCTTGAGATTGTTCTTCTAATCTCTTGTGTTGATAAGTATAAACAGATGCACAAGTTACCCAAATTTGGAATTGTCTTGCGAGTGCTTCTTTGTCTGTTGTATCAAATTCTACGTAAATATCGTCTTTTTTAAAAGTAAATTTGTATTCGTTTGACATTATTTTTTACCTTTAAACTATTTTTTCATAATGTCTTCACGCCATTTGTTCATTTGTTCTTCAACAAATTCAATATCATCTGATTTTAATTCAATTTCAATTTCGCCTTTTTTAATTTTGAATACGTATTCGTGCATGTAAAACCTCCTCACTGCCTTATTAAAAGTTTAATCTAAACATGCTCTTTTTCAAATTAAATATTAAGACGTTTTAAACTTTTTGAAACATTTTTGTTTTTTTTACATCTTATTAATTATAAATGGGGTATAATGGAAAATATAAAAAGGGAAATTTTAGGTATGAATAAAAATTTTAAAAATTTAATAGTTGCAATTGCAATCTTTGCTTGTGCTTTTGCAGGCTTTATAACAGGGCAAGCTTTTGCTGCATACTCTCCAGACGATTTGTATACAGATGTTTGGAAACTTATTAACAAAAAATACGTTGACCAAACAAACAATCAACAAGATTGGTCTCGTTGGAGATACAAGTATGAAGGTAAGCTTTTAACAAATGAAGATGCTTATGTTGCAATTGATACAATGCTTGCAAGTTTGAATGACCCATACACAAAATTCTTAGATCCAAAAGAATTTGCAGAAGAAACTGCTTCAATCAAAGGTTCTCTTAAAGGTATTGGTGTTCAAATTTCTGTAAAAGACGGAAAATTAATGGTTATTGCGCCAATCGAAGGTTCTCCTGCTGAGAAAGCCGGTATTGTTGCAGACGATGAAATTTTAGAGATTGACGGCGAATCTGCAAAAGGTATGTCAATTGATAAAGCAGCTGATAAAATTAGAGGTGAAAAAGGTACTACAGTTATTCTGAATATTAAAAGGGGAGATACTGTTAAAAAATATTCTGTAATGAGAGATGAAATTGAAATTAAAGCTGTTTCTACAAAACTTCCAGAAGGTAATACTACAGTTATTCCAGATGAACTTCAATATATCAGAATTAGTTCTTTCATCAGCAAACACGTTGCAGAAGATATTTCTAAAATCTTAATGACTTCTAAAAAGAAAAAAGGTTATATTATTGACTTGCGTTCAAATCCAGGGGGATTATTAACAAACGCAATCTTTATTTCAAGAATGTTATTACAAAACAGTATTATCGTAAGTACTGTTGATAGAGACGGTTATAAGCAAACAGAAAGAGCTGGTTACACTACTCTTACAAATGCGCCAATCGTTGTTTTAATTAACAAAGGTTCTGCATCTGCTTCTGAAATTCTTTCAGGTGCGCTAAAAGATAACGGTAGAGCAACAATTATCGGCGACCAATCTTTTGGTAAAGGTCTTGTTCAAGAAATTAACAGACTTCCGGAAGGTTCTGGTGTAAATATCACTATCCAAAGATACTTAACTCCAAACGGTACTGATATTCACAAAAAAGGTATCACTCCTGATATCCTAGTGAAATTAACAGAAGATGATATTAAAAACAAAAACGATGTTCAATTGAAAAAGGCTGTAGAAGTCCTTTCTCAAAAATGTAATTTAAAATGTAGTAGTAAATAATTATGACTCAAACTAAATGGATTATTAAAAGTTCAAAAGATGATAAAAAACCTTTGTTAGATAGATTATTAGAAATCAGAGGTTTAACTAAAAAAACTGAAATTGAGGAATTTTTAAATCCATTAGAAATGAAACTTTCAGACCCAACAGCTTTTTCTGATATGGAAAAGGCTGTTGAGCGTATTTCTACTGCAATTGAAAAAGGTGAAAAAATCCTTATTTATGGCGATTTTGATGCAGACGGAATAACTTCTACATCAATTCTTTTGAAAACACTTACTCATCTTGGTGCAAATGTTGATTATTTCATTCCAGATAGAGATGCAGACGGTCATGGTTTAAATAAAAAAAGATTAGTAAAACTTTTAACACAAAAAATTAAGCTTGTAATCACTGTAGATTGCGGTATTAGTAATGTTGACGAGGTTGCATTTTTAAAAAGTTTTAAAGTTGATTGTATTTTAACAGACCACCACGAAGCGCCAGAAGTTTTGCCAGAGGCTTATGCAATAATTAATCCAAAGGCTCCGAATTCATTACAAGAGGTTTTACCTCTAAAAAAAATAGAGCATTTAACAGCTCTTGCAGGCTGTGGCGTTGCTTTTAAATTAGCGCAAGCTCTATTAATTCATTATGAAAAAACAGATTACATTCCAACTCTAATTCCATTTGTTGCGCTTGGTACAATCGCTGATATCGTGCCACTTATCGGTGAAAACAGATACTTTGTTCAACGTGGGTTAGACTTAATCTCACAAGGGAAACATTATGGTTTAAAAAGACTTTTAGAACAATCTGGTTACAGTTTAGAAAATCTTACAAGTGAAAAAATAGCTTTTACGGTAGCTCCTAGAATAAACGCTTGTGGTCGTTTAGACGATGTTAAGGCTGCATTAAATATTTTGATTTCTGAAAACAAGCAAGAAATTGAAATGTCTATCATTGAAGTGAATAATTTCAACAAAGTTAGACAAGATTTATGCCAATCAACATTCCTACAAGCTTGTGAAATGCTTGGCAATTCCAAAGATAGCGCAATAGTTTTATTCAACAAGGATTGGCACATAGGTATTATCGGGATTGTAGCTTCAAAGCTTGTTGAAAAATATCACAAGCCAACGTTTTTGATGACGTATTCAGAAGAAACAAAATCTGTAAGATGTTCTGCAAGAAGTATTAAAGGTATTCATTTATATGAAACAATTTCTTCTATAAGTGAATTATTAGATGGTTTTGGTGGACATGAAATGGCTGCTGGATTTTCGTTTAGTTATGAAACGGCAAGTTTTGAGCAGGTTAAAAAAGCTCTTATTGATGCGGTAAATGAAGTTTCTAAAAATGTTGATTTAACTCCAACATTGGATATTGATTGTGAATTAGGAGTTGAGGATTTAGATTTGAGCTTGGTTGATGAAATTAGCAAGCTTGAACCTTTTGGAGCATCAAATCCTTCTCCAACTTTTTGTATAACTAACGCAATTTTAAAGAAAAAAATGTTAATGGGTTCTGAAAAAAATCATTTAAAACTTTTTGTTGAAAAAGATGGTAAAGAATTCCAATGCGTTCGTTGGAGTTTAGGTGATATTGCTTTGCTTGAAAAAGATACGCTTGATATAGCATTCTCACCTCAAATTAATGAATACAATGGCGATATTTCTCTTCAACTTTTGATTAAAGATATCCACAGCGAATATTTGAAAGAAGAGGAAAAAGAAGAAACTTCTGATATAAGTTTACATGATGACAGAAAGAAAAAAGATATTCTAAATTTGGTTGAGGATTACTGCAAAAATCCAAAGGCAGATGTTTTGATTTATGCAGAAGACAAAAATATCATTGATAGCTTAAAACCATACAAAACAATTTCTGAAAAAATATCAAGCACAAATAATTTACATCAAGCTAAGACATTGATGTTCTTTGATTATCCAACAGATGAAGAGCACTACAAATATATTTTAGAGAAAGTTTTTCCAAAAAGAATTCATTTTATGGAGTACAACTCTTCACCTCTAAAACTTTCGGACTTTATTAAAACAATTTCTGGCATGATAAAATTTGTTTGTAATAATAAAGGCGGCGAATTTGATATTTCTGGTGCTGCAAGCTTCTTATCAGTAAATAACATTGCAATTACTACAATCCTAGATATTTTAAACGAAAATAATATCATAAAAATTTTAGAGTCTAATGAAACTCAGTGCAAAATTGAGCTTGGTAATTCAAAAGATTTGCAATCTTGTATGACAGAAGAAATTAAAACGATTTTAGATGATATTTATGAATTTAAAAACAAAATGGCGACAACGCCTGAATTGGAAGAATATTTGAAAGAATTATAGTGAATAAGAGGCGAAGCCTTCGGCTTCGCCTCTTATTTTAGAAAGAGCGAAACGCTTTAGCGTTTCGCTCTTCTTTTTAGTCTTCTATTTTTTCAAATGCTTCTTTACCAACGCCACATTCTGGGCATAAATAATCATCTGATTCTTTTGTTAGATCACCTTCGTAGATGTAACCGCAAATTGTACATTCATATTTCATAATCGTTTCTCCTTTTCAAATTCAGTTTAAATTGATTACAAAATATTTTAATTGTTCAGTTGACTATTTTTTAGCAGTAAGCATTTCTTTGATACCGTCGATTGAACTTAGAACGCCAGTTGCTTCGTATGGTAAGTAGATAACCTTGTTATCTTGACCAGAAGTAATTTGTTTAAGTGTTTCTAAGTATTTCATAGCGATTAAGTATTTATCAGCTTGACCGTTTTGAGCTAAAGCATCAACAATCATTCTGATAGCTTCTTTTTCACCGTCGGCTTGAAGAATTCTAGCTTGTTTTTCACCGTCAGCCTTTAAGATTGCAGCTTGCTTTTCACCTTCAGCTTTGTTGATAGCTGCTTCTTTTTCACCTTGTGCTTTAAGGATTGCAGATTGTTTCAAACCTTCTGATTCAAGGATTACAGCACGTTTTTCACGTTCTGCTTTCATTTGTTTTTCCATTGCTGCTTGGATATCAGCTGGTGGGTTGATGTCTTGAAGTTCTACACGGTTAACTTTAACACCCCATTTGTTTGTTGCTTCATCAAGGATTGCTCTTAATTCTTGGTTAATTTTGTCTCTTGAAACAAGTGTTTCATCAAGGTCTAATTGACCGACTAAGTTTCTTAAAGTTGTTTGTGTTAATTTTTCGATTGCATCAACAAGGTTTGTGATTTCGTAAACAGCTGATTTAGAATCAACGATTTGGAAATATAACAAAGCGTTAATGCTAATTGTTACGTTATCTTTTGTGATTACGTTTTGTCTTGGAAAATCGTATACTGATTCTCTCATATCGATTTTGTTCATTACTCTTACGTAAGAATAAGTTTGTCCGTCGATACCTTTTTGTGAAACCTTCATTGTAATTCCGTGAGGAGTATCAATGAAAGGAATGATGAAATTCAACCCTGGACGTAAAACTGAGTGGAATTTACCCCAACGTTCAATAATCATTTCTTCTGTTTGTTGAACAATAATTACACCTTTAAGTACATAAACTACTGCAAGGATAAGTAATATAAATAAGAAAAGTCCCATATTTTCTCCTTTAAATTTTTTCTACATACATAATAAGACTGTCGTTTTTGATAATTTTAACTTCTGAATTTTCAGGAATTTCGTCTTCGCTGTTTAGGAGTCTAGCTTCCCAACGTTCGCCGTAAAGAGTTATAACGCCTGAATATTGTGTAACTTTTTCAATAACTTTTGCGGTTTTTCCAATATATTTTTCTTCAACGCCAGAAGCTTCTTTGTCTTTTTGATTGTTTCTTAAAAATGGTCTAAACAATAAAAGCGAAGCGACTGAAACAACGACAAAAACTGGCACAAGCACATTGTACGTATTAAAAAACGTTGCGCAGATACCAGTTGCAAAAGAACCTATCGCCAAACTTAAAAAGAATGTCGTAGGCGTTACAATTTCTAGGATTAGTAATAAAAATCCTAAGGCTAAAAATGCTTTCCAAAGAACCATTTTTAATAACCTTATTCAGCAGAAGCTTCAACGATGTCGTTCATAGCATCAACCATTGCATCGATGTCGATACCGTGAACTTTAGCACCAGCTTCTAAGTTTTCAAATCTTGCTGCTGCACAACCAATGCAACCCATTCCAAATCTTTGGAATACTTCTATTGTTTCTGGGTAAGATTGTACGATTTCCATGATACCCATTTCTTTAGTAATTTTTGCCATATTTTTTCTCCTTTAAAACAAAATGTTGACTTTTAAAAAAATATTCTTAAAAAGAATATGTAACATTACAGTTTATTATACACAAAAAAATGGAGAAATGCTATGGAACTATTGAAGAATTTTTTTGACAACGAAAGAACATGCTGTGTTGGATTATGCTCATTAAGAAGAAAGATTTTCGTACAAGACCAAATGGAAAGATACATTAACCAACAAATGTCTATCTATAACCGCAACATCTTTATTAATAGACAACAAGCAATGTAAATAAAATTATGAAAAAGAAAAAGAAGTAGAAAATAAATTAAGAGAGAGAGGAGAGTTAAAACCAAAGTAAGCCGAATTTTGCCCCATTCGGGGCAACGTTCGGTTTTTTAATTTTGTTGGACATTCTGGCTGTCGGCTTAGTAAAGCCGACCTACCGTTGAAATTTTGACCAACTATAATTGGTCAAAATCTTTTAAATTTATAATATTTTCGACCATATTTTATTTGATAATTTTCACTTAATGAAACAGCTTCAAAGACAAATTTTGTTTGAACGTAGTGAGTTAATTTGTCTTGAGTTGAATTTAGTGAAAATTAATAAAATAAAATCAGGAAGAGAGTTTCTTTTGTTTCGTTTTCTTGTCGATACAAGAAAATGAAAGAATTAATTTGTGCATTTATAGTTGGTAAGACCCTGTGGAGAAACCAGACATTTTTCACGAAATCAGAGATTTCGGAAAAAGCAGTCAAACAAGTTCAGGGTGACGTAGAAGTGTTACTTTTCGGCCTTTTTACGCAGTAAAATAGGCCGTACCACTGTCTATCGAAATTTAACACTAACAAATCCTTAAATATTACCTCTTGAATAGGACTACGATACCCGTAAAGGTTACCTTAGTGCTGCTATATTTCTATCCTGACACGGTTCGATATTTCACGCCACCGTAACCTAGACCGTCAACAGCAATATTTAGTTCATTGAGAGAATTAAACCCCTCACAACAGGCTCTGCCCCTCGCTAAGCATTCGAGTCAAGAGATTTGCTACGTCCCCAGGGAGTACGACCTAAATTTATTTTATCATAAATATTTTTTTGAGCAATTCAACGATTTATTGATTGTTTGAACCTATGCAAGTATAATCAAACCCTTTTTCTAAAAGTCTTTCGCTATTGTATTGGTTTCTGCCGTCAAAAATTATTGGGGATTTTAGTAATTCTTTTATTTTTTCAAAGTCTGGTCTTCTAAATTCGTTCCATTCTGTTAAAAGTAGTAACACATCAGCATTTTCAAGTGCATCGTATGAATTTTTTGCGTAAGTTATTCTGTCTTGGAAATAAAATTTAGCTTCGTCATTTGCTTTTGGGTCGTAGGCTTGAATTTTTGCACCACGTTTTAATAATTCGTTGATTATTGTGATAGATGGAGCTTCTCTCATGTCGTTTGTTTTAGGTTTGAAAGCAAGTCCCCATACTGCAAAAGTTTTACCTGTTAAATCTTTACCAAATTTTTTGATGATTTTGTCTATAAATAATAATCTTTGTTTTTTATTTGTTTCATCAGCTGATTTAATTATGCTCATATCACAACCGTTTTCAATTCCTGTTTTGATAAGTGCTTTAACGTCTTTTGGAAAACAACTTCCACCGTAACCTAGACCTGCAAATAGGAATTTGTTACCGATACGAGAATCAGTTGTCATACCAATTCTTACCATTTCAGCGTTTGCGCCAACTTTTTCACAAAGATTAGCTATTTCGTTTGCGTAAGAAATTTTAACTGCCAAGAATGAATTTGAGGCATATTTTGTCATTTCTGCTGATTTAACGTCCATTACAATAACTCTGTTACCTGTTCTGAAAAATGGCGCATAAATTTCTTGCATAATTTGAGTTGCTTTGTCAGAATTTGAACCGATAATAACACGGTCTGGTGATAAGAAATCGTTTACGGCATTACCTTGTTTCAAAAATTCTGGGTTTGATACGACATCAAAATTATAAGACGTATTTGCTTTAATTATTTCTGAAACTTTTTCTGCTGTACCTACTGGGACAGTTGATTTATCAACGATAACTTTGTATTCGTTCATTGATTTAGCGATTGATTTTGCAACATCATAAACATATTGCAAATCAACTGAACCATCTTCGCCTTGAGGAGTTCCGACTGCAATGAAGCATACTAGAGATTTTTCAACTGCAGATTTCAAATCAGTTGAAAAAGAAAGACGATTTTCAAGAACATTTGATTTAACGAGTTCTTCTAAAGAAGGTTCGTAGATTGGAAGAATACCTTTTTTAAGCTGAGAAATTTTGTCTTCATTGTTGTCGATGCAGATAACCTTGTTACCCATATCAGCAAGACAAGCGCCTGCTACTAATCCGACATATCCTGTTCCTATTACGCAAATGTTCATTTATAAAATCCCCTTTACTCATTCTATCATGAAAATTTGTATATAGTTGGCGAATGGCATTAGATTTTCTTTTTCATATACTTCTAAAAAATAGAAAGGAGTTTACTATGACTGAAAAATTAGAATTATACAGATGTGAAATTTGTGGAAATATGGTTGAGGTTGTTATTTCTGGGGTTGGGGAATTGGTTTGTTGCGGTAAACCTATGAAAAAACTTACACCACATAATGACGAAGTCGAAAAAGACATGATGGAAAAACACATGCCCACAATCAACCGAACAGATGACGGGTTTGAAGTGGTTGTAGGTTCTAATACACACCCAATGGAGCCAGAACATTATATACAATTTATTGAAGTACATTCAGATGATGCAAAATGTATTAAACGTGTATATTTTGAACCACATGAAGTACCAATTTTGGAAAGCAAATGTAAATGCGCAACTCCACATGCAAGAGCATATTGCAACATTCATGGACTTTATCGCTCGTAGTTGTTTGAGCGCCGCTAGTATGCTCAAACTGCAATATGTCATTGCGAGCGTAGCAAAGCAATTCAAAAAAACTAAAGTAAAAAAGAGGTGAGCAGAATTTTCTACTCACCTCTTTCTAATATCTATTCACTTATTAAACATCAAAGATGTCAATGAAGTTAAATATCTTAGTTGAGAAGATACCTTTATCTGTAATTTTTAATTCAGGAATTACAGGTAAAGCCAAAAATCCCATTGTCATAAATGGATCGCCAACTGTGCAACCAATTTTTCTTGTTGCTTCGTTCAATTCAGCTGATTTTTGAGTTACGTAGTTAATATCTTTATCAGACATTAAACCTGCAACTGGTAAATCCAATTTAGCAAGGATTTCGCCGTTTCTTACAACAACTTTACCACCTTGTGATTTAACAAGTTCTCTTTGTGCAATGTACATATCTTCGTCGTTTGTACCGATGATAATCATATTGTGAGAATCGTGGGCTACAGTTGATGCGATAGCACCTTCTTTAATACCAAAGCCTTTTACAAAGCCTTTACCGATATTACCTGTTGCTTTGTGTCTTTCAACAACACAAATTTTTAATACGTCGTTTTCAACGTCAGAAACTGCTAAACCGTTTTCAACTTTTACGTCTACAACAGAGTCTTTTGTAATAAGTTGGTGAGGGATAATTTCGATTGCTCTAACTTTGTTACCTTTTGCAGGAATTTGGAAACAATCTTCTTCAATCCAACCAACGTTTACAGAACCACGAGTTTCTGGAACCTTAATATCTTCTAAAGATTTAACAAGTTTACCGTTTTCTGCAACAACTTCACCGTCTTTGATAACCATTTTTGGCTTAGTAACGTCTTCCATTGATTCAAATACGTTGAAATCTGCTCTATAACCAGGAGCAATTGCACCAAGGTCTTGTAATTTGAAGTATTCAGCAGTGTTCAAGCTTGCCATTTGAATAGCTTTGATTGGGTTAACGTTGTTGTCGATTGCTCTTTGAACCATACCGTTAATGTGTACATACAAATCTTCTGGGTGTCTGTCATCAGTAACGAAGATTAATTTTCTATCGTTGTTGTGTTGTAAGATAGGCATTAAAGCGTCTAAATCTTTTGCAGCTGTACCTTCACGAACCATGATGTACATACCTTGTCTCAATTTGTCTAAAGCTTGTTCTGGGTCTGTGCATTCGTGGTCTGATGTAACACCGCTTGCGATATATGCGCAAAGTTCTTTACCAGTAACTTGTGGTGCATGTCCGTCAACACGTTTGTTGTTTTGTAATGCTAAGTCGATTTTAGCCATAATGTTTGCATCTCTGCTTAAAACACCTGGAACATTCATCATTTCAGCTAAACCTAGAACCCAATCTTTATCCATTAATAAAGATAAGTCGTAAGAATTTAGTTCAAAACCAGAAGTTTCAAAAGATGTTGCAGGTACGCAAGAAGGAAGCATTGTGTAAACTCTCAAAGGTAAGTTTTGAGAAGCTTCTCTCATAAAGCTAATACCGTGTAAACCTAATACGTTTGAGATTTCGTGAGGGTCAGTTACAACAGTTGTTGTACCAGCAGGAACTACAACTTGTGCAAATCTGTGTGGTAACATCATTGAACTTTCAATGTGTACGTGTCCGTCAATGAAACCTGGTGTTAAGTATGCACCTTTAAGGTCGATTTCTTTTTCGCCTTCGTAACCTTTGCCTACACCGGCAATTCTGCCAGCTACGATTGCTACTTCAGAATCATAAATTTCTTCTGTTAGAACGTTTACAAGTTTTGCATTTTTGATTACTAAGTCTGCTTTCTTTTCACCTAATGCAACTTCTATAAGTCTTTCTTTTTTTAACATTTTTGTCCTTTCGCTATATAAAATGTTGTCGGGCAAAAACCCAACCTACGTTATTTTTGTTTATTGTCCTTGCCAATCTAAATTTAGATGTCTAATTGTTCCATTAATTCATCGCTGATATCAAAGTTTGCATAAACATTTTGAACATCATCGTGTTCTTCAAGTTTGTCAATCAATAACATAACGTGTTTAGCAACTGTTGGGTCTGTGATTTCAATTTCGTTTTCTGGGATTCTTGTTAATTCTGCTGAAACGTGAGTGAAACCTGCATTTTCAAGACCTTCAACTACTGATTGGAAATCTGCAACTGATGTGATAATTTTGTTATCTTCTTCATCTTCAATAAAATCTTCTGCACCTAAGTTGATTGCTGCATCAACGATTGCGTCCCAATTATCAGATTTTTCAAAAGTAATTTGACCAACTTGTTTGAACATCCAGCCTACGCAACCTGTTTCACCTAAGTTACCGTTGAATTTTGTGAAATAACTTCTGATATCACCAGCTGTACGGTTTCTGTTATCTGTCATTGCTTCTACAACAACAGCAACACCGCCTGCTGCGTATCCTTCGTATGTTAATTCTTCGTAGTTTTCAGCTGCTCCTGAACCAGAACCTTTTTCAATAGCTCTTTTAATATTATCGTTTGGAAGACCTGCTGCTTTTGCTTTTTCAACCGCTGTTCTTAAACGGAAGTTTGCTTTTAAGTCTGGGCCACCTAATCTTGATGCTACGATAATTTCTCTAGAAAATTTTTGGAAAACTACAGCTCTTTGTGAATCTACTTTAGCTTTTTTATGCTTTGTTGTTGCCCATTTTGAATGTCCGCTCATATAAATTTCTCCTAATTAAATATGTCTTTTTCTAAATTATATCAAAAACATTTTGTAAATATTAATTTTTCATTAACTTTTTGAAAATTATTATAAATATGGAGTATAAATAAATAGTAAACTTGAATTATAATTAGTAGGTAAAATAGAAAGTAGGAGGATTAATAAATGAAAATCAGACCTTTAGGCGACAAAATCGTAATTAAAGTTATTGAAGATACAGAACAAACAACAGGCGGAATTTTTATTCCAGATAGTGCAAAAGAAAAACCACAAAAAGGTGAAGTAATTGCAGTAGGCGAAGGTAAAACTTTAGACAGCGGTGAAAAAGAACCAATGGCTGTAAAAGTTGGCGAAACTGTATTATACGCAAAATACGCTGGTACAGACATCAAAGTTGACCACGAAATGTTGAAAATCTTGTCAATTAAAGATGTTTTAGGTGTATTGGAAGCCTAACGTCAGCAATAAAGTCCAAAATATTTGGTAGAAAATTATAAATAGTTATTAAGGAGAAAATAAATTATGGCAAAGAAAATTGTTTTTCAAGAAGAAGCAAGAAATTCTTTATTAAGAGGTATAGATGCAGTAGCAGATGCTGTTAAAGTTACACTTGGACCTAAAGGTAGAAATGTAATTTTAGAAAAGAAATTTGGTGCACCTCAAATCGTTAATGATGGCGTTACAATTGCTAAAGAAATCGAATTAAAAGACGGTTTAGAAAACGCAGGTGCTCAATTATTAAAAGAAGTTTCATCAAAAACAAATGATGTAGCTGGTGATGGTACAACAACAGCTTCAGTTTTAGCTCAAGCAATCGTTAGAGAAGGTTTGAGAAACTTAACAGCTGGTGCTAACCCAATGAGCATTAAACGTGGTATTGATAAAGCTGTAGAAGTTGCAGTTGAAAAAATTAAATCAATGTCAAAAGCTGTAAATACAAAAGAAGAAATCGCACAAGTTGCAGGTATTTCAGCTGGTAATAATTCAGAAATTGGTGAATTAATTGCAGAAGCAATGGAAAAAGTTGGTAACGAAGGTGTTATCACAGTTGAAGAAAGCAAATCTTTCGGTACAAACTTAAAAGTTGTTGAAGGTATGCAATTTGATAAAGGTTATATTTCACCTTACTTCGTAACAGATGCAGAAAGAATGGAAGCTGTTTTAGAAGATGCTTACGTATTCTGTTGCAATAAGAAAATCAACTTAATCCAAGACTTAGTTCCATTACTAGAACAAGTTGCAAGAGATGGTAAATCATTATTATTGATTGCAGAAGATATCGAAGGTGAAGCATTAGCAACATTAGTTGTTAACACAATGAGAAAAGTTATCAGAGCAGTTGCAGTTAAAGCTCCTGGATTTGGTGATAGAAGAAAAGCTATGTTAGAAGATATCGCTATCTTAACAGGTGGTCAAATGTTCACTGAAGAACTTGGTATCAAAATGGAAAACGTAACAACTCAAATGTTAGGTCAAGCTAAACGTGTTACAGTTACAAAAGACGAAACAACAATCGTTGTTGGTGATGAAACAAAATCAGCCGTTAAAGAAAGAATTTCTTTAATCAAAAAACAAATCGAAGCTTCAGATAGCGATTACGATAAAGAAAAATTACAAGAACGTATGGCTAAATTGTCAGGCGGTGTTGCAGTAATCGAAGTTGGTGCAGCAAGTGAAGTTGAATTGAAAGAAAGAAAATTAAGAATTGAAGATGCTCTAAACGCAACAAGAGCTGCTAACGAAGAAGGTATCGTTCCTGGTGGTGGTGTTGCTTTATTAAGAGTTCAACAAGAATTAGAAAACAAATTAAATTCAACAGAATTTGATTCAGATGATGAAAAAATCGGTTATAGAATTTTAACAGCATCATTGGATATTCCTCTACGTTTAATCGCAGCTAACGCAGGTGCAAAATCAGATGTTGTAGTTGAAATGGTTAAATCAGAAGAAGGCGCATTCGGTTATGATGCAATGTCAAATGTTTATACTGATATGTTCAAAGCTGGTATCGTAGACCCTGCAAAAGTAACAAGAAGTGCATTAGTAAACGCTTCATCAGTAGGTTCAATGTTGTTAACAACAGAAGCTGCAGTAGTAGATATTCCAGAAGAAAAACCAGCAATGCCAGATATGTCAGCAATGGCAGGCATGGGCGGTATGGGCGGCATGATGTAGCGCGAGTGAGCAGAGGCAATGCGTAAGCCGATGTGAGCAGGACATCAACCGTTAATATTTAACAAGAGAGGCGAAGCCATTAGGCTTCGCCTCTCTTGTTTTATTTAAAATTAATCAAACATTTAAGTCATACATTTTGTCACCCTGAATTTATTTCAGGGTCTTACCAACGTTGTATTATACCCTTTAACGAAAAACTCTTAACGTTTAATTTGCACATTTTTAATTGGTAAGATGCTGTGGAAAAACCAGACATTTTTCACGAAATCGGAGATTTCGGAAAAAGCAGTCAAACAAGTTCAGCATGACAAAAGTGTGCGTATTAATTTTTAAACAATGTTGATAAATCTTTTCCAAGAGCTTTGTATATTTTATTTAAAGTCAAAAGAGGTACATTTGTTTCTCCTCTTTCAATTGAGCCTAACGCATTTCTACTCATTTCAATCTTTTCAGCAAGCTCTTCTTGAGAAAAATTTTTACTTTTTCTCAAAAACCTAACTCGTTGACCAATTGTTTTTAAAATATCTTTGCTCATTAATTGACATGGTAGAATTTTTAAAATAAAATTTCTACCAAGTGAGACTTGTCAAAAATGAATATAAAATTTGTTCTTATTTTACTATTAATACTAATTTCAGCACCTGTATTTGCGCATGAACATAACGAGGCATCATATCAACATGCGTGGTGCAAACTTCATAATGGAATTGAAGAGTACGAAAACAAGGATTTTACACGTGTTGATTGTCTTACAAGTACAAATGCAGTAGAATTTGATTTTGCAAACAAATGGGCAGAAAGCATTGGATAAGCCCTTCATTATCAATATATGACAGGCAAAAAGGGAAAGGTCGTTTTGATTTTAGAAAATCCTCAACGACAAATGTGCTATTTTAAAAGGGTAGAAAATTTATCAAAGATATACAATTTTGATGCAGAATATATAACAAAAGATATTTTAAATTTAAAAAATGGTAAATGTTCAAATCTTCAATGCAAATGTAATGAAAAATAAGCTTTAGAGAGGCGAAGCCTTTAGGCTTCGCCTCTGTTATACTTTCTATAAAGAAGGACGGGGCAAAATTCTTGCCCCGTCCTTCTTTGTTTTATAAGAAATTATCCTATTTGATGTTAGCGTATTTCCAAGCATCAAATGTTGGTTTTGTATTGATATATTTCTTTTCTTTAGTTTCATCAGTATCGCTGATGTCACCGTGAGCGATTGAACGATAGATTCTGTTGTAGTATTCAATAACCATACGGTCTGAATTGAAGTAAGCTTCAGCTGTTCTGATAGCTTGTCTCATCATTCTAGCCCATTCTTCTTTGTTTTCGTAGTATGTAGGAATGATTTCGTTTTCGATAGTGTTCATGATATATTCATGATCTTTCCAGTGTCTTTCTTCCCATGGAATATCGTCATCAAGTCCTTCGTATTCTACAGAGTAACCGTTGATACCATTGAATGTACCTTCAACTGTCCAACCGTCATAGATTGATAAGTGTAATGCGCCGTTAGCGTTTGCACTCATACCTGATGTACCAGATGCTTCGAATGGTCTTAATGGTGTATTCAACCATACATCAGTACCCATTTTCAATCTCTTACTTAATTGTAATTCATAACCTGGTAATACAACTACGTTCTTCATTGAGTGTGAACGGTTCAACAATTTGTTGAACATTTCTCTACCCATAACATCATCTGGGTGGAATTTACCAGCGAAGATAATTTGAATTTTGTTGCTGTTAAGCAATTTCATAATTCTATCATTATCCATTAAGATTAACCAAGCACGTTTGTAGTCAGCAAATCTTCTTGCCCAAGTGATTGTTAATACATCTGGGTCAAATCTTTTACCAGCTACGTTAGCAACATATTTGAATAAAGAAGTTTTCATTTCTTTTTTAGCTGCTAATAATTGAGCGAAAGTTTTATCGCCGTTCATACGTGGGTCTTGCCAGTAGTGTAAGTTTACTGCGTTAGTGATAGCACGGATTGGGCATCTGCCTTCAACGTGTTCCCACATTTTGTTAGAAACAAGACCGTGTAATTGTGATACTGCGTTAGCGATACGGCTCATTTTTAAAGCTGCAACTGTAAGTGAGAAGTTTTCACCGCCAAGAGCAACTGCTGTTTCTCTTGATGCGCCTTGGAAATAACCACCTTCCATCAATGTATCAACCCAGTGAACTTCGTTACCAGCTGCTACTGGAGTGTGAGTTGTGAATACAGTTTGTTTTTTAACTGCTTCTAAATCACCTTTTGATTGTTTCAATAATTCAAATGCTGCAGGAAGCGCATGACCTTCGTTCATATGGATAACGTCAAACTTAAATCCTGCTTTTTGAAGGATTCTAACACCGCCAACACCAAGAACTACTTCTTGAGCAATTCTGATTTTTTCGTTGCCGTCATATAATCTATGTGAGATGCTTCTAGCCCAATCACTATTTCCTTCTACGTCTGTTGTTAATAAGTATACTGGGCAAGAACCGAATAATTCTGGTTCAACTCTGTATGCTTTAACTTTAACTTTTTCACCGAAAATATCTAATTCTGTAGAGATACCTAAATCTGTTAAGAAATCATAGTATTTTCTGATGTAAGCTACTTCAACTTGTCCGTTGTGGTCGATACGTTGGTCATAGTAACCGTAAGACCATAACATTGTTACACCTACCATTGGTAATTGTAGGTAGCCGGCAGATAGCATGTGTGAACCTGCCAAAAATCCTAAACCGCCTGAATATGTATTTAGCGATTGATCTAATGCAATTTCCATTGAGAAATACGCTACTTTTGGTAATGCCATAATTTTTCTAACCTTTTCTTTTCTTCCTTGTGTAATACGTTGTGGATTGACTCCACTACTAGCATAGCATAAAAATACTGCGTGCAAAACATTTCAACTATTTAATGTAGTTGAAAGCTTGAAAATGCAAATATAGACATGATTTTACATGTTACGAATTTGTAACAATCTCAACGATTTCTTCTGCTGAAATATCTAGACATGTTAATTCTGCGCAAGATGTTTGTCTTCTTTCCCATAAGCAAGGTGCAAGTGGACAATGTTTTTTAGATTTGATTGCTGTTACAAAATCAGCTTGAGGGATAAGCTTGTTTTCATCTGTTGAGCCAAAGATTGCGTAAGTTTTTGTTTTCATAGCAACTGCAACGTGTAATGGTGCAGAGTCAGAGCACAAGAATTTTTCTGATTTTCCGATTAATTCGGCTAAATCTTTTAAGTTTTTTATTTGACCTTTTGTGTAATCATCATAATCAAATGTTCCACATTCTTTTTTAATGATATCAATACATTCTTTGTCGTCTGGTCCACCTGTTAAAATAACGTGTTTACCATGTTCAACAAGGAGTTTCAAAACCTTTGCCCAAGTTTGAGCAGGAACTGTTTTAATAATTCCTTTTTTAATACTCATTTGGCTAACCCCAGGGTGAATAAGAATTGAATTTTCAATCTTTTCTTGAGGTTGAACATTGATTTCTGGTAATTCTGTAACTTCGCTTGTTAAAGGTGTTGCGAGTGCGTGATACATTTTTGGCGCATATTGATTTTTGTTTAATTCAACAGCATTTGTAAGTAACATTTGGCTTAATTTGCCTGTATTATAGCCAATTCTTGTTTTTATACCAGTCATGAATAACAAAAGACTTATTAATTTATTTCCGCCAGATGACAAAATTGCATCGTATTTGCCAAAACGAGCTTTGAACACCATTTTTAGTAATTCTGAATATTTGTTTTTGCCTTTGATATCTACAAAATACAATTCATCAATCAAATCTGTTAAATCTTTGATTGATTTAGTTCTTTTTTCAAGACAAAGTGTAATTTTTGCTTCTGGATAAGTTTTCTTTAGCGAAATGATTGTCGGTAAAAACAATATTTCATCACCGATTCCGCCAAAATTGATTATAAAAATTTTATTTATTTTGTTATTCATAGTAAAATTATAGTACAAAAAGGATAAATTATGTTAGTAGATTATCATGTTCACACAGAACACAGTGATGACTCGACAGTTCCAATTACTGCTTATATAAAAAGAGCTTTGGAATTGGGCTTTGATGAACTTTGTTTTACAAATCACATCGATTATGAGGTTCCTGATAATGCAAGTTGTGATGTGAAACAATACAAAAAAGATTTTGACGAAGCTAAAAAAGAATATGGAGATAAAATCAGCTTAAAATTCGGCATGGAATTTGGTATGCAGGTTCATACGATTGATAAATTCCAAAAAACTTTTGATGAAAATGATTTCGATTTTATAATCCTATCTTGTCATGCGCTTGATAATCTAGGTTTTTGGAACGGTGGTTTTCAAGAAGGTAAAACTCAAAAAGAATTTAACGAAAGATACTATAACGAAATCTTAAATATTATTAAAAAGTACAAAGATTACTCTATTTTAGGACATTTAGACGTGATTAGAAGATATGATAAAACATATTATCCTTTTGAAAAAGTAAAAGACATTATTGCAGAAATCTTGAAAACAGTTATTGCTGACGGTAAAGGTATAGAGGTTAATACATCAAGTTTTAGATACAAAATTCCAGATTATATGCCTTCAGAAAATATTTTGAAATTGTACAAGGATTTAGGTGGTGAAATTATAACTGTCGGTTCTGATTCACATGATGTTTTACATTTAGGTGCTAACTTTGATAAAGCTCGTGATGAACTTATGAGTTTAGGTTTTAAGCATTTTTACACATTTGATAAAATGAAACCTATTGCACATGATTTGAAAGACGGTGTGTAAATGGTTTGTAAAGTTATAACATCATCAGTTATAGGGCTTGAAGCTTATAAAATAGAGGTTGAAGTTGATACTGCAAATTCTCTACCTTCTGTTAGTATTGTAGGTTTACCTGATACCGCAATTAACGAGGCAAAAGAAAGAGTTCGCTCTGCTATCAAGAATTCAACTTATACGTTTCCACGAGGAAAGGTTATTGTAAACCTTGCGCCGGCTGATATAAGAAAAGAAGGCACAAACTACGATTTGCCGATTGCGATTGGTATTTTGATAGAAGAAGGACTTTTAAATCAGCAAGATATTGCGGGTTGGGGCTTTATCGGTGAACTTTCTCTTGACGGTCATTTGAGAAAAACAAACGGCGTTTTACCTCTTGTAGAAGGACTTAAAGCAGTTGGAATTAAAAAGGTTATTATTCCAAAAGAAAATATTTTAGAAGCATCTTTTACAAGTGATATTGAGGTCTTTGGGGCTGAACATTTAACAGATGTCGTAAATAATTTTATTGATACACCTTTAACGCCTGTTAAAAGCAAGTTAGAGGATTATCTTGCGAATGTTGAAGATGAAGAGATTTTGTTTGATTTTAAAAATGTAAAAGGGCAACAAAAAGCTAAAAAAGCGCTTGAAATTGCAGCAGCTGGTGGACATAATATGCTTATGGTAGGTTCACCTGGCTCTGGTAAGACTTTAATGGCA
>SAMEA104315425__coassemble_567_pt1 | contig 32267 bp, 32 predicted proteins | sample SAMEA104315425__metabat2_low_PE_034 | metagenome-assembled genome bin SAMEA104315425 (sample SAMEA104315425) | gut metagenome | biome: Monkey gut; feature: monkey-associated habitat; material: faeces | place: China | collected 2013 | reverse complement strand
GTAAATATGAAAAAGATTTTATTATTGTTATTTATATTATATACATGTATATTTCAAACTTCCGTTAGAGCAGAGGTTTTAGAGGGGCATGTTCAGACTTCGGACAATGTTTCTATTGCCTATGATGTTTACAAAGCTAGTCATGACGAAGTCGTTATTCTTGCGCACGGTTGGTTCATGACAAAAAACTCTAACGCCTTCTCTCAAATGGCAGAAGATTTTTCCAAATATTATGATGTAATAGTTTTAGATTTTAGAGGACATGGTAAAAGTTCAGGCAAATACACTTTCGGCTCAAAAGAAGTTGAAGATATAAAACCTATAATTAATTATGCAAAACAAAATTATAAAAAAGTATATTTAATAGGTTTTTCTTTAGGTTCTCTTATCTCTGTTGATTATTGTTCTAAAAATAATAATGTTGATAAATTAATACTTGTAAGTGCACCAACTGATTTTGACAAAATCGAAAACAATGTATTCAGCCCAAACGCATTTGTACCAACGTTAAGAAAATTTGAATACAAACGTTGGACTTCTATAACATTTTCTCTATCTTCTCTAAAAAGAAGCAAGATTAAGCCAATAAATGAAATTAAAAATGTAAAAATTCCGACATTATTCATCGCAGGAGAAAATGACCCAATAATCTACAAGTGGCACAATTCAATGCTTTACGATGCTTCAATCTCTGAAAACAAGCAAGCGATTTTAATAAAAAAAGGAAAGCATGCAGAAGATTTATTTCTTGAAGCGCCACAAACTTTTATAGATACATGCGTAAACTGGTTAAACAAAAGTTAAAAATTTGTAACCAAATGCTTGTAAAATGGGATTGTTTGTAATATCATGGACTAGTCAGAAAATACTCACGAATAAACATGATTCCAAATAGCTTATTTTGGCTTATTTTTGGCGTGTTTTTCAAAACAGAAAAAAGATAGATAGAATTATACAGTAAAAAGAAAGGTAAAATTCATGGAATTAAATGAAGAAAAAAATGAAGCTTTAGAAACAGAAGTTGTTGAAGAAGCTACAGTTGCTGAAGAATCTGATGATGAATTAGACAACGAAATGGAAGATTACGCAGATGCTGCGCAAAAAACTGCTAAAGGCGAAAGAAAAGGCAGAGGCAGAAAGAAAAGAACAGAAAACAAAGAAGAAAAAGTTGAATCTGAATGGAAAGAACAAGTAATTCAAATCCGCCGTGTAACAAAAGTTGTTAAAGGTGGTAAAAAATTAAGCTTCAGAGCAATTGTTATCGTAGGTAACAAAAAAGGTCAAGTTGGCGTAGGTTGTGCAAAAGCAGCTGAAGTTATTATCGCTATCCAAAAAGCTATTGCTGATGGACGTAAAAACTTAATCAATGTACCTATTTTCAAAACAACAATTCCTCACCCAATCACAGGTCGTTCAGGTGCAGGCGCTGTAATGTTAAGACCAGCTTCACAAGGTACAGGTATTATCGCTGGTGGTGCTGTTCGTTCAGTATTAGAACTTGCTGGTATTGAAAATATCTTATCAAAATCTTTAGGTTCTAAATCTCCTCTAAACGCTGCTAACGCAACTTTAGACGCATTACAAAGCTTAACACCATTTAGCGAAGTTGCTAAAAAACGTGGCTTAACTGTTAAAGAAATTCTTGAATAGTTAACGTGGCTTATTTATTTAGTATGACAGAAATAATAAGATAATAAGGAAAAATAAAGATGGCTAAAACACAAACAAAACAAATTAAAATTAAATTAGTTAAAAGTTTAATCGGTGCTTCTCAAACTCAAAGAAAAGTTGTTGCATCATTAGGCTTAAAAAAATTAAACCAAGTAGTTACACACAATGAATCAAGTGTAATCCTAGGTATGGTTAACGCAGTTCCTCACCTAGTAAAAATCGTTGAAGAATAATTAAAGAAAGAAGGATAAAAAATGGCAGATACAATTACATTAGAAGATTTAAGACCTGCAGAAGGTTCAACAAAAAATTCTAAAAGAGTAGGCAGAGGTCGTTCATCTGGACACGGTAAAACATCTTGTCGTGGTCATAACGGTGAAGGTCAAAGATCTGGTAGATCATCTAAAAGAGGTTTTGAAGGTGGTCAAATGCCTGGTTACAGACAATTACCTAAATTAAAAGGTTTCAAAAACGTTCTTGCTATTAAACAAGGTCAAATCAACGTTAAAGATATTGAAGCTCTTAATTTAGAAGAAATTTCATTAGAAACTTTACAAGCTATTAGAAAAATTCACCCATCTTGTGAACAACTAAGAGTTTTAGGTAACGGAGAAATCTCTAAAGCTGTTACAGTTAAAGCTACTTACGTTACTCCAAGCGCTAAAGAAAAAATTGAAAAAGCAGGCGGAAAGGTTGAATTAGTATAATGCAAAACAGTAAAATGAAAATGCCAACAACAAGTGATTTGTTATCAATGTGGAACGCATCTGGATTAAAGAACAAGATTATCTTTACTTTAATCATGATTGCGGCTTTCAGATTTGGCGTTCAGTTACCTGTTTATGGTATTAACAATGAAATATTTGCTAATATTGCAGCTGGAAATAATATCATAGGTTTCCTTGATTTATTTTCAGGTGGTGCTCTTGGTAAGGTTTCAATATTCGCTTTGGGTATTGGACCTTTCATCACAGCCTCAATCATTATCCAACTTCTTGCAGTAGTTATTCCTTCATTGGAAAAACTTCAAAAAGAAGAAGGTGAAGCAGGAAGAAGAAAACTTTCACAATACACAAGATTGTTTACAGTTGTTCTTGCTGCATTCCAAGCTGTAATATTTATGGCATATATGAGTAAACTTCCTGGAGCAATTGTTCCTGGTGTTAATCACGGAATGTTCTATTTAAGTTCAATCGCAGTATTAACAGCTGGTTCAATCCTTGTAATGTGGATTTCAGAACTTATTACTGAAAAAGGTATTGGTAACGGTGGTTCACTAATCATCTTCGTAGGTATCATTTCTGGTATTCCGATTTACGCTTCAAGAACAGCTCAAATGGTAGCTAGAGATCCATCTCTAAACTTCGGTTTATTTATGCTACTATTAATTTTCTTTGTAACTCTTGTAGTAATCGTTATTATGCAAGAAGCAATTAGAAAAGTTATCATTGTTAATCCAAAAAGACAAGTTGGCAATAAAGTTTACGGCGGTGTAAACACATTTATTCCGTTCAAACTTAACCCTGGTGGGGTTATGCCAATTATCTTTGCAATCGCAATATTATTGTTCCCTACAACTGTTTTAAGTATTGTAGGTCAAGCAAATCTTCCAGCAGGTTTGGCAAGAGATATCGTATTGAAGTTAACACAAATTATGAGTCCAGATGGTTTGTTATATTACATTTTATACTTCGCTCTAATCGTGTTATTAACTTTCTTCTACGCATCAATTATGCCAAATATGCAACCAAAAGATATTGCTAATAACTTGAAAAAATATGGTTCATCAATTCCTGGCATCAAACCTGGTAGACCAACAGCTGAACATTTAGATAAAATCTTGAGTAAAACAACTTTTATCGGTGCTATGGCTTTAGGTATTATCGCTCTTGTTCCATCATTTGCAAGTTATGCAACTAATATCAAAACATTGCAAGGTATCGGAGCTACATCTCTAATCATCATGGTTGGGGTTGCTCTTGATTTGATTAACCAAGTGAGAACACAATTACTTGCTCGTAATTATGAATCATTCCTAAAAGATGATAAATAATTAGAAGGAAAATAATAAGAAAAAAAAGAGGCGATTTTGAATAAATTCAAAATCGCCTCTTTTTAATTAAATAAAATCTTAATCAATTACTTCAACGCTTTTAATTTTTTTTGAAGTATGAGATTGAATGTATGTATTCAACATTTCATAGCAAACCTTACAAACCTTTTCAGTAGCTTTTTTGTCATAATCACTTTCATAGTTGAAATCGAATTGTTCCATAGCTTGTAAGAAATCTCTTATTTTATAATGTAATTTTTTACTTACCTTGAATGTATCGTTGCATTCTTTGCAGATAACACCGCCCATTTGAGTTGAGAAATACATATCTTCATTTAAGATTTGTTCTCTGCAACATAGGCAAGAATCTAGTTCGATACCGAAACCTGCAACAAGCATTAATTTCATTTGAAATTTAATAACTGTAATTAATACATCTTTTTTTGATTTAGCATCTGAAATTCTTTCTAAAGCTTTGTAGAATAATGTATAAACTTCATCAGAAGATGGATCATCTTCAACACCAAATGCTGCAACTAGTTCAGACAAATAAATTGAATAGAACAATTTATCAACATCTTTTCTGCTTTTTGAGAAGGTATTTAACGCTTCTGCTTGGCAGATAGTGTTCATATTTCTACCTTTATTAAGCATAAGACGGTTAGCGACAAGAGAATCCATTCTAGCGCCCAATTTACTTTTAGGCTTTTTAACCCCTTTTGCAACCCCTTTTATCAAACCTTTTTCTTTAGAATACATAACGACGATTTTGTCTGATTCTGAAAGAGGATATGATTTCAAATTTATTGCATCACATACAAAACTATTCGTTGCCATAATAACCACTTCCTTGATTATTTGTACCGCTAAATACACCACGAAGCATTTGGTTAAATTCATTTTTATTATCAGAAACTTCAAGAGCTTCTTCTTGAGTAATAACACCCTCTTTAACCAATGCGAACAATGATGCGTTCATTGTAACCATATCATCAATACCAGATTTCATGATTGAATAAATTTCTTCTAACTGGTCTTTGATGATGTAGTCTTTAATTGTTGGAGTTGAAACCATGATTTCAACGATAGGTCTACGACCAGCACCTTTTGCAATTTTAACAAGTTTTTGTGCAACGATACCTCTTACAGTATTTGCTAACTGATTACGGATTAAGTCTCTGTCTTGAGGTTCAAACATATTGATAACACGGTTGATTGTTTGAATAGCATCGTTTGTGTGAAGAGATGCCAAAACTAAGTGACCTGTTTCTGCAGCTTTTAATGCAGCAACAGCTGTTTCTCTATCACGGATTTCACCGATAAGAATAACATCTGGATCTTGTCTCAAGGCGTATTTAATACCGTCGTTAAATGACATTGTATCAATTTCAACTTGTCTTTGAGAAATAATACTTAATTTATTTGAGAACATATACTCAATCGGATCTTCGACTGTAATAATATGTTTTGGATATTTAATGTTAATATGTTCAATAATAGAGGCAAGAGTTGTAGATTTACCAGAACCAGTAGGTCCAGTAACTAAAACGATACCGTTGTTTAAATCAGCAAAGTTTTGAATTACAGTTGGTAAGTTCAATTCACTAACTTGTCTAATATTAAAAGAAATTACACGAAGAACTAACGCAAAGTGTCCTAACTGTCTACTTAAATTTACACGGAAACGAGAAATTGCTGGTAATTCGTAAGAAAAGTCTAAGTCCATTTTCTTTTTAATTTCTGCCATACTATGTGATGGCAATAAAGTCATAATGGTTCTTTCCATATCTTCGTCATCAAGAAAGTCCATATCAATTTTAACCATTTTACCGTCTTTACGTAAAACTGGACGTTCACCAACATGTAAGTGAATATCTGAAGCGCCTGTTTTTACAGCCTGCTTTAAAAAAGTCTTTGCATTAAAATTTCCCAAATCTTTATCTCCTTAGTATAAGTTTATCATTATAAAATTTAAAATACAAAAATATTACAAATTATTTAAAAAAATCTTGACATATCTGCTAATTATAAGGACAATTTAAAGGGGACAAAATTATGAGCAAGAGAACAAATTTATACGAAACACATAAACAACTTGGCGCAAAGGTAATAGATTTTGCGGGTTGGGAAATGCCAGTACAATATACATCAATTTTAGAAGAACACAAAAACGTTAGAGAAAACGTTGGCTTGTTTGATGTTTCTCATATGGGAGAAATCTTTGTTTCTGGAGTTGATGCAGTTAAATTTTTAAACAAACTTGTACCACAAGACATAAATAAACTTACTGATAAAAAAGCCGTATATTGTCAATTAACAAACGATAACGGCGGTATTATTGATGATTTAATCATTTATAAACTTGAAGATGAAAATTATCTTCTAATCGTTAATGCTTCTGGAATTGGCGGTGATTATAAATGGATTGAAGAACACAGCAAAGACCTTAATGTAAAAATTGATAACCAATCAGATAATTATTCTCTTGTTGCGGTTCAAGGTCCAAAAGCAATAGATTTAATGACGAAAATAGGTTTAACAAATCCTCCACACTTCTTCCATATCCAAAAGGATAATTTGTTGAATCTTGATATGTACATTTCAAGAACAGGTTATACAGGCGAAGACGGATTTGAAGTTTTGGTCAAAAACGAAGACGTTGAAAAACTTTGGAACACATTAATGGAAGAAGGTAAAGAATTTAATGTTATGCCAATCGGTTTAGGCGCACGTGATACACTTAGACTTGAAGCAGCATTACCTCTTTACGGAAACGATTTAAACAACGAAACAACACCTATTGAAGCAGGTTTAAAATGGACAGTTGCTAAGAACAAAGTTGAAGAATACAGCGGAAAAGAAGTTATTTTTAATCAACTAAAAAATGGTATCTCTAAAAAATTAGTTGGTCTTAAAATTTTAGCAAAACCAATTGCAAGACACGAAACTGAGATTTATTATAATGATGAAAAAATCGGTACAATCACAAGTGGCGGATATTCACCAACACTTGCTTATAACATTGCTCTTGGTTATATTAGAACTGACAAAGGCTTGGATATAAATTCTGTAGTTCAAGTAAAAATAAGAGACAAATTCTATGATGCTCAAATCATTGAAACACCATTTGTCAAAAAACATTATAGCAATTAAAATATGGAAAAGATAAGAAGGAGAAATTATGACTTTAACTGAAAATATGTTATGTGCGAAAACGCACGAATATGTTGTAGAAGTTGAAAAAGGCACATACCAAATTGGTTTAACAGAATATGCAATCGACCAACTTGGCGATATCGTGTTCGTAGAATTACCAGAAGTAGGCGCAAAATTCGGCAAAAATGAAGTTTTTGCAACTGTAGAATCAGTAAAAGCAGCAAGCGAAATTTATATGCCAATCTCTGGAAAAGTTATTGAAGTTAACGAAAACGTAGTTGATAGCCCAGAAATTTTAAACGAAAAAAACTATGATGATAGCTGGTTAATTAAAATTTCTACAGATGCTGATACTATGGAGTTTTCAGACTTATTAGAATACGATGATTATTTAGAAGAAGTGAAATAAAATGAAAAACATAATTGCACATAGCGATGATATTAGAGCAGAAATGCTTAAAGAAATATCAAAAGCAAATATTGATGAATTGTTTGCACAAATTCCAGAAAAAGCTCGTACTGGCTCTTTAAATTTGCCTGACTCAATGAGCGAAATGGAAGTTCAAAGAAAGGTTAAAAACATAGCCTCTAAAAACAAAGAATATATCTCGTTTTTAGGCGCTGGTGTTTATAACAGATTTATTCCAGCTGGAATTTCACAAATTGCAGAAAGATTTGAATTTTTAACTGCATACACACCGTACCAACCAGAAATTTCTCAAGGTACATTACAAGTTATGTATGAATTTCAATCATATATCTGTAAATTAACAGGTATGGATATTTGTAACGCATCTGTTTATGACGTTGCGACAGCTTGTGCGGAAGCATTGTTTATGTCTGTTAGAATTTCTAAAAAGAATAAAGTTTTAGTATCTAACAAATTAAACCCAGAATACAAAAAGGTTATAGAAACTTATACACACGCAGGAGAAATAGAAGTTGAATACTTCGACGAAATTCCAGAAGATTGTTCAGAATACGCTTGCGTAATGGTTCAAAACCCTGATTTTTATGGAGAAATTAGTAATTTCACAAAACCAGAAAATTGTTTACTTGTAATGGTAACAAACCCAATGGCTTTGGCATTATTAAAGACACCTGCAGAATATGACGCAGACATTGCAGTGGGTGATGTTCAAACACTTGGTATTCCAATGTCATTCGGCGGTCCATACGCAGGCTTTATCGCAACAAAAGACAAATATATGAGACAGTTAGCTGGTAGACTTTGCGGTAAGACTCTTGATAAAGACGGCAAAATAGCTTATACGTTGACTATTCAAACAAGAGAACAACATATCAAAAGAGAAAAAGCAACAAGCAATATTTGCTCAAATCAAGCTCTTGTTGCGCTTTGTTCAACTGTTTATCTTGCTCTTGTTGGCGAAAACGGTTTTTATAATATGAGTTTGTATTCTACAGAAACAGCTCACGAATTAGCGAAAAAACTTGAAGAAAAAGGTTATAAAGTTTTAAATAAAAACTACTTCAACGAATTTGTTATTGAAACAAAAAATAGCGATGAATACCTAAACAAATTAAAATCCGTTGGTATTCTAGGGGGATTAAAGCTTGATGAAAACAATGTTTTAGTTTCCGTAACAGAAATGAACACAAAGGAAGATATCAATTTATATTTAGAAAATGTTTAAACTTAAAAATACGGTAGAGAATAAAATCTCTACCGTTTAATTGTAGTTTGATAGTTAAGTTTATTGGTTAATAATAAATTGTAGTTTACTTGCTTAAAGGATTTGGTTTACCAATACCAAATGCCACTGTTGCAGCTCTTACCCCGCCATAAATAGCAGTTGCTGCACCTAAAACTTTAGAAGCCGCACCACCTGTAACTAATGTTGCAGCTGATAAAGCTAATGGTACAATATTTTCAGCTAATGATGTTATTGCACCTTTAATATAACCTTTTGCTTGCGCAAAACCTTTTCTTATTCCACCAAAGATTGAACCGTTCATTTCGGCACTTAATCTTGCGTTTTGTAATTTTGAATCAATAGTACTTGTAGAATTTAAAGTTGTAGAACCCATATAAGCATCACAAGCAGACTCTGCCAATTGGTTCTTACCACTTGTTCGAGCTTGAATTTTACCATATTGATGAGCATCATACAACACAGCTCCTAACCCAGCAACACCAACACCTTTGGTGGCATATTTTGCAAAATCTAAACCTTTCACCTTCTTAGCTACATTTTGAGCATTCTGAGATATGTTTTGAGCTGCACTTGAAACACTTGCTGAGATTGTCATAATATTTCCTTTTTAATCACATACTTACGCATGCAATTTTATCTACCTAACACTACACTTATATAAAGTCTCAAAACCATGAGTTATTGCCTATTTTAGATAAATTTGTTAATAAATATTACAAAAATATAAAAAAGATAAGTTTGTGCCATATAATGAATATATGGAAAACATTTTTGAAAACAGACCTGAAAGATTATGTCTTCATTGCGGAAAATGCAATGGTGAATTTATAAAAAATTTCTACGAAAAACCACAAGAAGACTGTGGTTATGAAGGTTGGTTTTTCATGGAATGGGAAAAATACAAACAAAACATCAGAAAACTAAAAGAAAGACTTTTAGTTCTTGATGTTCAATTAAAAAAATGCAAAGACCCTAAAAAAGCTACAAAGATAGCTCAAGATATACAAAAGACAAAAGACAAAATCAAATCTTTTGAACCTATTGGACCTACTGATTTGTAATCATTTAAGGTTTGATTAATAAATACTTTTTACCTTCAAATATAGTTGTATAATTTGGTATTTCGTTATAATATTTCAATTCTTTTTTTCTAATTATAAATACTGTATTTGAATCACCATCATTGAAAGCATCTTTCATTGTAGGATATTCGCCAAATTTAACCTTCTTTGGACCATAATAATTTAATGAATATCTATTCGGATTATTAATAGTAATAATGCTTAAATTATTATCAATAGCGTATTTACCGTATTTCATCAAATCGTTTTGACCAAACGAGTAGTCTAAATTGAAATATCTACCCATACCGAAGGCTGATAAAACAGTTACAAACGAAACCAAGGTTGCAAATACAAGATATTTTTTATTGAATTTAGTAACTAATATACCAATTACGCCGAACACAAACAACAATACGATAGTAAACCATTTAACAGAAACAATATCTGCATAAATCTTTTCTGGTAAGAAGAATTGTGTAAACATAGCAACAATAGAGGCTACTAACAAAATGCCAAACCATACGTAAGTTGTTATATTAATTTGTTTATCATATTCACCGTTTTCTAAGTATTTAACCCAAGCAAACGCCAACATATTTGCCATAGTAAAATAAATTGGCACAATATATGTAACTAATTTTGTACTTGATGATGAAAAGAATAAGAAAATCAATACAAACGCGATAAAGTTCAATAACATATATTTTTGAGAATTAGTAAAATCTTCAAAATTGAATTTCAAATTGATATCTTTTAATTTTTTAATCTTTGAACACAAGATTGCAAGACTTGATAATATCCAAGGACAAAAACCCCAAAGGATGGTCAATGCAAAGAAATAGAAAGGTTGTTTTCTATTAACTCCACTTGAATCAAAAAATCTATGAACATGGTGCTTCATAACGTATTCATTGAAGAACAATGGATCATATTTATTTAGCATCAAAATGTGCCAAGGTAAAACAACAGCAAAGAAAATTACAAAACCTACTAACAAATATTGAGGTCTAAATAATTCTTTAAATCTTTTTGTAAATATAGCAACAAAAAACATAGTTCCGAAAGGCAAAGCAAATCCTGGAATTCCCTTAGCTAAAACAGCTAAACCAGAGAAGAAATAGAATGCCCACCAACAATATTTTTTATTTTCTTCTTTAACAAAATAAGTCAAAAATCCTGACATAATAGCAAATTCAACACAAGTTGCAAGTAAAATATCAAGGATAGCATATTTAGCCAAAATCAAAAATTCAACACTTGTTGCTAAAATCAAAGCTGAAACAATACCATATCTTCTTGAAACAACTTTTTTACCAACAAAATATAATAGTAAAGTTGAAAGAGTACCATACAAAGCTACTGGAACTCTTGCAGTAAATTCATTAACAACACCAAAACCTAAGAATGATAAAACTTCACCCCAAAAATAAAGTGGAGGTTTTTCAAAGAAATAATCACCATTCAAATATAAAGTCATATAGTCTTTTGAGTGGAACATATCTCTTGCCATTGATACATAACGTGTTTCATCAACGTCCATCAACGCATATGAACCAATTCCATAAAAGAAAATCATTCCACAAAAAGCTAACAACCCTAAAATAGTAAACAATTCTGGGTGTTTTTTTATAAAATCTATCATTTTAAACTATCCTTATATTATAAAATTTCTTCTTCAACTAAATATCTAGGTCTGTGTTTAACTTCTCTAAAGATTTGACCCAAGTATTCACCAACAATACCTAAACAGAATAATTGCATACCACCAAAGAATGATGTCAAAATTATCGCAGTAGCCCAACCGTTTGGAGAATCATTAAATACAAGTTTTGAATAAATAGCGACCAAACCTGTTACAAAGCCAAATAACATTGATAAAATACCTAGTACGCAAATCATTTTCAAAGGCACGATACTGTATGAAGTAATACCATTGATTGCTAAACCTGTAAGAGAAAGTAAATTAAACTTAGATTTACCAACTTCACGTGGCTTTACATTAAAGTTAACAATATCAGTTTTAAACCCAATTTCGTGGAAAAATCCTCTCAAGAATAAATCAGTTTCGTCAAATCTTGATAGAACTTCTAAAGCCTCTCTTGAAACTAAACGGTAATCTGAGTGATTTTTAATAATATTAACACCCAAAATATTCATCAATTTATAGAAGGCTAAAGCAGTTGTTTTTTTGATAAAACCGTCTGTTTTTCTGTCATTTCTAACACCGAAAACGACTTTACAACCGTCATCATATTTTTCAACAAATTCTTCAATTTTGGTTTCGTCTTGTTGTAAATCGGCATCAATAGTAACTACTGCATCACAACCAATATTGTAAGCACCTAACATGCCTGCAAGTAGAGCTTTTTGGTTACCGAAATTACGAGAAAACTTAGTAGCTTTCACTCTGCCTTTGTATTTTTCACAAGAAACTCTAATTTCATACCAAGTCTTATCTTTTGAACCATCATTAACAAGATAAATATAACTTTCTGGAGAGATTTTTTCTCTTGATATTAAATCGTCCATTAGTTCAATAAGTCTGTCGGTAGTTGAAAATATCAAACCTTCTTCATTATAACAAGGTATTACTATCGCAAGTCTTGTGTCTTTAGCCATATAATTTCTCCCTTTACATATAGCATAATACAAAAGAGAACATATTAATTAAAATAATAAGTAAATTTAACATTTTTGGCATAATTAATATTAGTGTTACACTTAGTATATGGAATTAATGAAAAGATTTTACGACAAGTATATTTCAATCGACGATAAAATAAGATTTGTGATAGCAGGTTGCATAAATGCTGCAGTATCTTATGCAATGTTTGCAGTAGCACTTTTTATAATTGGAGAAGCTCATTACCAACTATGCTTAGCACTTCAATGGATTTTGTCTTCAATATTTTCATATTTTAATCAAAAATTCTTTGTATTCTGTACAAAAGGCAACTACTTAGAAGAATATGTCAAATGTTGTTCTGCATGGGGAGTTAGTTATATTCTAAATGTAATCATTTTGGAAGTACTTGTTAGAACAATTCTAAAGAACGCTTATATCGCACAGTTTGTATCATTATTTGTAGTCTCTGTTTGTACATACGTTTTATTCAAATACTTTGCATTCAAGAAAAAAGAGGTTAATTAATGTATATCATAAATGCAGACGACTATGGAATTTCAGAGGATAACAATCAAGCTATCTTAGAAGCTTCTAATTTTGGTATTTTGAAAAGCACAAGCGTTATGGTAAATACTCCATACTGCAATTATGACATTTTACAAGAACTACTTGATAACCCTAATTTTAGAGTAGGATTACATTTGAATATTTATGAATTTAATACTATAAAAAAGGACTTAAAACCTCATTCAAAACTTTATGATAAAAACGGAGAATTTCATAATAGCTTTGGATATGTTTTAAAAAATTCATTTGATAAAGAATTTTTAGAAGAAGTTGAAGAAGAATATAGACTTCAAATTGAAGAAGCCCTAAAACATTTTAAACCAGAACATATTGATTCACATGTTCATATGCACGCTATTCCAAACTTGTTCAAAATTGTTTGTAGATTAGCGAAAGAATACGACATTCCTTATATCAGAACTCAATATGAAAAACCATATTTCATACCAGATATGAAAATGTTTTCAAAAACAAACTTGATAAACTTGATAAAAGTAGGATTGTTGAGTACTTTTACTTTGGTGAATAGACCTGTTGCGAAAAAATATGATTTAAAAACGAATGATTATATCGTAGGTGTTCAATATACTGCGAATATGGATAGTAATACTCTTTACTATGGCTATAAAGCGAACCATAAAAAGGGTAAATTAACAGAAGCCTTACTTCACCCAACAAAAAATCAAGATAGAAAAGATAACTACAAAGAATACCTTGCATTGATGGATAAAGATTTGCTAGAAAAATTAAACGGCGAAATATAATAATTACACTAAGTATAGGATTAAAAACAAATTAAAACCTCTTATAATCATGAGATAACTAGTCTTGATTTAATAGAGGTAAGATATGATTGGAATAGAAACAGGAACAGAAAGTTCCAAATTACTTTTAGGAAGTATGAGTTCAAAATCTCGTACTGCTAATGATAGTGAAATTAATTTTGACAAAGTCTTAGAAACTTCAATATCAAATAGCGAAGAAAACTCTGAATTATCGGAACTAAAAAAAGCCATTAATAAACAAAAATGTAAATATGATTTAAACGGCGATGGCAGAGTTACAAAGGAAGAAATCGAAGAGGCATTAGGAAAGAAAAAGGCAATAAATGAAGCCGAAGAAGCATCCGAGCAAGAAAATGACTCAACAGATTTTTCTCAAAAAGATACTAGAGATGCTGAAGGCACAAGAAAAATAACAAATCTTGATACAGACGAACTAGACATCACAAAAATTGCACCAATGCAAAGCGATAAAATCATGGCAATTTTTAGAAACATGATGGAAAAAGGTGAAAAAGAAACAGCTTAAACTTTTACAAAGGGTTGAAATTGTAGACTATTATAATGTATACAGATAGTTTTGATACGGTAAATCTCGATACCAAGACTTTTGGTCACAGAGGGAAATTTCGAGTCCTCATAATCAAAACTATCTTTTTAATTGTTTAATCTTAATTTTCAACTGCTTTTTGGTCTTTTTTAATAAACTCGCATTGTGATTCTAAGCGCTTATCTTCCATTTTGTCGATTAGTTCTTGAATATCTTTAATTTTCTTTAGTTCAAAACTAACTTCTGCAAGCAAAACACAGTCATTGCAAAGTCTGTATTCGCCATATCTGATTGAACCGGCTAGGCTTTTATATTCACCACAAGCAGCGCAAGTAAAGTATTCATCTGCGCAATCTGGGTTTTCTTCTATATCGTCTGCAACCATTTGTTCGCAAACTTTTTGCATTTCTTCAATAACTTCTTTTTCTGTTTTCATTTATATTTTAATCCTTATTTTCAACTAAAAACAACATTTGCTTAACGGCACTCGTCAAACCGTCAAAAATAGCTTTTGTAATTATACTATGACCAACATTTACGAATTTTACTGTAGGAATTTCTCTAATCATTTCAATTGATTTGTAATTTATACCGCCAGAGATGTTAACGTCCATTCCCATTGTTTTTGCATAAACAACAGCTTCTTTTAAAGTAATAAATTCTCTTGTATCCATTGGATTTTGAGCAAAAGTTTCTGAGAACTTGCGTGCATTAATTTCTACACACTTAGCGCCAGCTTTGTAAGCTGCTGTGATTTGACCCAATTTTGGTTCCACAAAAACGCCTGCATTAATGCCTTCATATAAAAGAGGAATTAAAAACTCGTTAACTTTTTCGATATTTTTTTCGACGTTATAACCCACTTTAAAATCGTCGTAGCCCATTTTTTCAGGAACGATAAACACCATATCAGGCTTAACTTCAATGGCAAGTTTTTGAGATTTTTCGTTCATTTCAATCATCATTATTAATGGACATTTTAAGACTCTTTTCATTGCTAAGATATCTGATTTTGTAACAGTTGAATCCAAACCGTCATAGTATACAGAGATAGCTTGTGCACCAGAATGTTCACATAAACGTGTACTTCTGATTAAATCCGGTTCAGCCCCGCCCATCGCGTTTCTAAGACTTGCTATGTAATTTATATTTATACCTAATTTCATTATTTTCCTCGTTTGTTCATTTCTAAAAGAACTGTATAAGTAGGTAAAATCGTGATACTACTACCTTGCTCAGTTTTTGTAGAAATATATTCGATTGCATCTTTTAATGGCGTAATCACTTTAATTTTGTCTTCTGGAACGCCTGCATATTTTAATCTTAGAGCCATATCGTTTGCTCTAATGCCAGAAACGATAATATCTTTTTGAATATCTGATAACGCTTCAAACTCAGCGTCCCAAAGCCAAGATACATCACGTCCATCGGCATAGTTATCATTGATTGCTATTAACAAGTTTGAATTTTTGTTGACTGTTTTTAAGACTTCACTTGCACCAGTTGGGTTTTTAATAAGCTGAATTAAGGTATCGTGCCCGTTTAAGACTGTTTTTTCTGCACGACCAAAGATTGTTTTGTAACCAGAAAGCGCTTGTTGAATACTTTCTGTATCAATGCCAAATTCGAGACATAGAGCAATTGCACCTAGAGCATTGTATGCGTTGTATAAACCTATTGAATTAAATTCAAAATTGTATATTTTGTCTTCGTGCTTGATTTCTAAACCGATTTTGTCATCATAGATTGTAGCTTTTGCACTGTAGTTTGGCTGAGGTCTTGAATAACCGCAATCGCAATAATAATGACCTTCATGGGCAAAGAAACGCTTGTTATATTTTAAGACATTACCGCATTTGCAATGGAAAAGCTCTGAAGGTGCTTTAGATGTGTATGTTTCACTTGCAAATTCAACATCTTCAAACCCAAAGAAAACAGTGTTGTGATTAGTGTTAAAATTTGCCACTAATGGATCGTCTGCATTTAGAATAAGCTTTAAATCAGGGTTTTTGTCGATTGCTTCTTGAATTTTTTTTGCAGTTGTATCAAGCTCACCATATCTGTCAAGTTGATCACGGAAAAGGTTTGTAACTAAAAGATAATCAGCTTTTATAAAATCGTATAATTTTGATAAATACGCTTCATCTGATTCAAAGACTGCACAGTCAAAGCGCTTGAAAGGTCTGATTGTACGAGCACAAACATTGACGATACCTGTTAACATATTTGCACCTTTTGCATTGTGAACAGGTGTTTTGCCAGAGATTTCAAGGATTTGAGTAATTATACTTGAGGTTGTAGTTTTGCCGTTTGTACCAGTAACTGTGATAATTTTACCGTTTATGTATTTTTGACAATCTTTTAGGAAATCGGGATAAAATTTTAAAATCATTAGACCAACAAAAGATGTTCCAGACGAACGATTTAAGACTTTTATCGCTAAAGAAACAAGTCTTGCCAGTAATAATGTTAAATAAAATTTTAAACGACTCATAATTTACTCACTCGGGTATTTATTTTTTTTGACCTTTACTCTATAATCTAATCATAATACAAAAGATGAAATATAAAAATGATTTATTTAATTTACGCAACAATCACAATTGAAATATTATTTGCAATCTTCGCAATCTACGGTATTATTCGATTTAATAAGAAGATTAATATTTTGAATGATACTATTTTAGAGAATAGATACAAGATTAAATTGAAGGCAGAAGAAATACAGAAAGATGTATATGAGTTCTGCGATACCATTAAGATTTGCGGGAAGAAGGTTGTCGAGAAGAAGAAAGCCTTTGCTTATGGGATATTGAAGAATATTATTTTAAGCATTGGGTTGATGATTTTGTCAAAGAAATATAAGAAACAAGTTTTGTATGTAGAACTAGCCCTGATAGCCTATGACACGTACAAAAATAGTATAAAAGTATAACTTGTATAAAAAAATAAAGCATGATAATATTTAGAAAAAATGAAGGTAACGAAAGTCGAGGTATAAAAATGTGCAGAAAGAATGAATCATTATGTTTCGGACTTGGCTTGATGGCAGGTGTAATTGGCGGTATGGTAGCTGCTGTGTTGTACGCACCAAAATCAGGTGAAGAATCAAGAAAAGAAGTTAAAGAAGCTATCACAACATTTGTAGAAAACCAAGCACCAAATGTACAAGAAGCAAAAAGACAAGCAAGTGAAGCTTTAGACGTATTCAAATATAAAATTGAACAAGTTTACCAAAGAATTAATAACTCTTTAAAAAACAGAAAAATGAAAAAAGCAAAAGAACTTGAAGGTTTAAATTACGATTTTACAATGTAGTAAATAAAGTAAGTAAAGGAAGATAGATGTCAGAAACAGCTTTAAATAACGGTCTAACATTTTTAGTATACACAACAGGTATTGTCTTAATATTTGTAAGCATATTTTTGATAAAATTATTGATAGATTTGTCAAGATTTACAAAGAATTTAGACTCTACACTTGATATGGTGAAGACAGAGTTAGAACCGACAATACAAGAAATCAAAGCATCTTTAAAATCTATAAACGCATTTGTAAAATCAGCAGACCAAAGAGTAGATTCATTTAAAAGAGCATTGACTGATTCATTCGGAATAGGCGTGAGCGCTGTTTCAAAATTAAAGAATGCGTCAGGAGCATTAATATCAGGAGCAGTAAAAGGTTTCACAACCGTTTACAAGATGTTCTCTAAATAAAAGAAAGGAAATTAAACTATGTCAGTAGGTAAATTTTTAGGCGGATTTGTAGTAGGCGCAGCATTAGGCGCAGTAGCAGGTTTGTTATTAGCACCAAAATCAGGCGCTGAAACAAGAGAAATGCTATCAGATACAGCAAAAGATGTAATGGAAAAAACAGATAAAACTGTAAAAGAAATCCAATCAAAAGCAGAAGAAATTGTATCAGATATGCAACAAAAAGGCGATGCTATTATGGGTAAAATCCAAGATATGATTAACTCAAAAAAAGAAGAAATGGGTAATAACTAATAATAGCAAGACAAAAGAATATTAAAGAAGGACAAAGTAGGCATTCGCCTACTTTGTCCTTTTATGTACAACACAATAGTGAGTGGTGAATTGTGAGTAGAATATACCCTTCTCCAAAACTGGGAGAAGATGTCTGAAAGACAGATGAGGGTTCACTCCGATTTTGTTGGGGTGGAAACCTCAACCTACGATTTGTTTTTCTGTCATTCCGAATTCATTTCGGAATCTTGACGGTTTTTGCGAGTCTCATCGAGATGCTGAAACGAGTTCAGCATGACAAGGCAGTGTCGTTGGGCAAGTATGCCCAACCTACTATTGCGCTTTTTGCACAACAGTATTATTCAGCCATATCGTCAAGGCACATGTCGTCCTCAGTGTCCTTTTAAACTTCTAATACGTTCAGAGTTATACCAACGTAAATTTCTGCATTCATCATTGATAAGATTCTGAAACAAGTTCAGCATGACAAAAGTGGTATGACATAAATTTTCTCTTCTTTACTAACTTTGAAAAAATCTACCCCCTTAAGATTAAAAATTATATAACAATTTATTAAATCTATACCCACCAAAACTATGTAAAATGCTTGCTCTCTCAATATGTTTAAGATAAAATAAAATCAAGATTTATAGATGAAACAATAGGCTGCATTTATAAAGACGTTAAAACAGCCAAGAAAGAGGAAAAAATGGTAGAATCAAAGAAAACTCAACTAGAAGTTGGTGGAAAAATTATTGAAGTTGAGACTGGCAAATACGCTAACTCAGCTACTTCTTCAGTAACCGTTAGATGCGGTGATACAATGTTATTTGTACATTGTTGCGTTAGCAAAGAACCTAGAGTTGGTATTGATTTCTTCCCATTGTTAATTGACTACGAAGAAAGAATGTCATCAATCGGAAGAATTCCAGGCGGATATAACAGAAGCGAAGGTAAAGCATCTGATAAAGCTATCTTAGTTTCAAGACTTATCGATAGACCTATCAGACCACTTTTCCCTAAAGGATACAGAAATGATATTCAAATCGTAGCTCAATTATTCAGCTATGACCAAGAAAATCAACCTGATACTTTAGCAATGTTAGGTGCATCTTTTGCCCTAATGCTATCAGGCGCACCTTTTGAAGGTCCTATCGGTGCAGTTAGAGTTGGTAGAGACGAAAATGGCAACATGATTGCTAACCCTACTCACCAACAAGCTGAAAAATCAGACCTTGATATCGTTGTTGCTGGTACTCACGATTCAGTTATCATGGTTGAAGCTGGTTGCAAATTCGTTACAGAAGACGACATCATGAACGCTGTTGAATTCGCTCAAATCGAAATCAGAAAACAATGCGAAGCTCAAGTTGCTTTCGCTCAAGAATGTGGCATCGTTAAAGAAGAATTCGTTAACCCATATGACACAACTGAAATTAAAAATATTATCCAAGAAGTTGCAGGCGACATGATTCACGACGCTTACCACAACTTCGACAGAGCTTACAGACAAAATAAATTGGAAGAAGCTAAAAAATTAGTTAAAGAAAGAATCGAAGCTTTACCAGAAGATCACCCAATCCACGTAATGATGGAAGAAACTGGTATCGACTTTATCGCTGAAGAATTCAAAGCAGCAGAAAAGAAAGTTATGCGTGCTATGATTGTTAACGAAGGCGTTAGAGCTGACGGCAGAAACCCTCACGAAGTTCGTCCAATCTGGTGCGAAGTTGGTGTTATCCCTAGAGCTCACGGTTCTGCAGTATTCACAAGAGGTCAAACTCAAGTTCTATCAGTAGCAACACTTGCTGGCCCTGGTATGAAACAAGAACTTGACGGTGTTGACCCTCAAACTGAAAAAACTTACATGCACAAATATATCTTCCCAGGATTCTCAGTTGGCGAAGTTAAAGCATTAAGAGGTCCAGGTCGTCGTGAAGTTGGTCACGGTAACTTAGCTGAAAGAGCTAACGTTCCTGCTCTTCCAAGTCAAGAAGAATTTGGTTACACAATCAGAGTAACTTCTGACGTGTTAGAATCAAATGGTTCAACATCAATGGCTTCAACTTGCGGTTCTTCCATGGCTTTAATGAACGCTGGTGTTCCTGTTAAATGTATGATTGGTGGTGTTGCAATGGGTATGATTACAGAACCTGACCACGAACCAGTTGTTTTAACAGATATCCAAGGTATTGAAGACTTCTTAGGTGATATGGACTTCAAAGTTACTGGTAACGACGAAGCTATCACTGCTCTTCAAATGGATATGAAAGCTAAAGGTATCTCTAACGATACTCTAAGACGTGCATTACAACAAGCTAAAGAAGGTAGATTACACATCTTAAGCAAAATGAGAGAAGCTATCACTGAACCAGCTAAGGAAATGTCTCCATTTGCACCAAGCATTACAACATTGACTATTCCTCAATCAGATATCGGAACAGTTATCGGACCTGGTGGTAAACAAATTAGAGCTATCATTGATGCTTCTGGCGCTGAAATCGATATCCAAGATTCTGGTGTCGTTACAATCACTTCTAATGACCAAGAAGGCGCTAAAATCGCAATCAAAATGATTAAAGACCTAACTTTCAAACCTGAAGAAGGCATGATTTTAAAAGGAAAAGTTGTAAGAATTATTCCTATCGGTGCTTTCGTTGAATTAGGTGGCGGTAAAGATGGCATGATTCACATCTCTCAAATCTGCAAAGAAAGAATCGAAACTATCGAACCTCACGTAAATATCGGCGACGAAGTTATTGTTAAAATTATTAAAATTGACGACAGAGGCAGAGTTAACCTAACATTGAAAGGTGTAACTGACGAAGAAAAAGCTAAATTTGAAGCTGAAAATAATTAATTTTAATAATTAATAAAATTGAAGAAGGCGATTTGACAAATGTCAAATCGCCTTCTTCTTTACTCTTGTCTATGGTTTTTCTTAACACGTTGCAGAGTTGTAGAGGCTTCGCCTCTGAATAATAAAAGCGCCTTGATGAAATCAAGGCGCTTTCCATAACTAAACCATTTTAAAATTATTTTTTATCAACCATTAATTGATCAGCTTTTTCAATTAATTTATTGATTGATTTTTCTTTTGAAGTTGCAGTTGATAAATTAGATTGAGCAGTTGCTTTTTCTTCTTTTAATTTATCAATTTCGTCGTTTTTCTTGTTCAAGTTATCGATTGCATCTGCGTAACGTTTTTGAACTTGTTCTAATTCTTCTTGAGTTTTACCGCAATTTTTTAACTTTTCTTCAGTAGACTTCAATTCATTTTTCAAGTCATTAATTTTAGCTTGAGCATCACTTTGAACTTTTTCTTCAGCGGCTTTTAATTTATCAAATGTTGCTTGAAGTTCTTGTTTCTTTTTATTTGCTGCATCAATTTTTGCTTGAGCTGCATTTCTTTTTGCAGTATCTGGAATTTGTTCAGTTGTACCATCTGCATTTTTGATAAGTTTAACAGCTTTTAAATCTGGAGTTGCTTCTTTGATGATACCATCTTGACCAGCTAAATCTTCTGTTAATTTCTTTTCTGCGTTAGAAACTTTTGTTTGGCTATCAGAAAAAGCTTTTTCTTGAGCAGGAATTTCTTTTGTTTCGATAGCATTTTTTCTGATGTTTAATTGAATGCCTTCTCTGTTTGCATCAACCGCTTTACCAGCTTCAATTTTTTCTTGTTTTAATTTTTCAACTTCTGTTTGTAATGCTTGTAATTTTTCAGGGAAAGCTGTAATAATTGCTTGTTGTTCTTGTTTGAAAGATGCAATTGAAGTTAAGTCAGCTTTTGCAGCTGCAGTTTGACTAACTAAGTTAGTCCAAGTGTCAGATGATTTGTTGTTTTTAGAATAGTTTTGAATAGCTGCTTCTAAAGTATTTGAAATACCCATTTGTTGATTTAAAGTATCAACTTGAGAAGTTGTATCAGCTTTAACATTTGTTTTGTTTGAAACATAGTTATAATTAGGAACTGAAGAAGTTGCACCAAACAAGTTGCCTAAAGAAGCAATTGAAGTCAATGCAGTTTGTAATTTTAAAGCTTTAGTGTATCTATTAACTGCTTTTTCCATAGCAGAAGTGTCATAACTTTCAGATACAGTAGTTTGAACAGGAGATGATAAATCTACTGATGTTTTACCTGAACCATCTTCGTTAAATATACTTGCAGCTTTTTCTGAATCAACAGCAACTTTTGTAGATTTTTCAGCTACACTTTGTTGTGTTATACCTTTTTCTTGAACAATTTTTGTATATTTAGAAATTGAACCGAATGCCATTTTTTCTCCACGTAACTTAATACACTCACTTTACACATATATATAAAGTATTTTTTTTAAGGTGAATTTCAGTGAAACCCTTACCAGAACATGGTTTAAAACGGGTTGTAACCCTATAATACTCTAAACATGAGGTAAAATACAATATTTACAAAAATTTACATAAATGTAATAAAATACGTAATATTTTACGCAAAGCTAAGTAAATTCATGTTCTTCCGTACTTATATAAAGATATTTTTTCTAGAAAATTTGACCTATTTTTAGAAATTATTAAGAAATATTACAAACGCCAAACAGAAATTTTGACTTTCAAAAAATGATTATTAAAAAGAATGTGTAACGGAGTTTAACAAACAGAGGAGAAAGAATTTATGGCATTTATCAACCCAATTATGAGTTACTCTCAAGGCATCTACGGTGGCATCAAAACAGCCAAAAAAGAAAACACAGCCAATATGAAAGAAACAACTCAAACAAAAGAACAAACCACACTTACAGAACCAAAGAGACAAGTTAGCGCAGATGAAATCTTCCAATACATGTCTTCATCATATGCCCAAGTAAAACCATCAAAAGAAGTTAAAGTATCTAACTATGTTTCTAGCGAAAGTCAAGATAGAATCCAACGTACAGTAAATCAGTTTAACAGCTTGTTTAACCAAACATTAAACATCATTAGAAATGAGTTTGGAGACATCTTATCTGACGATGCAATGAATACTTTAACACTACAATTATTGACGTAAGCCAATATATATAGTCATAAATTCACATTTACTCCAATCTTAGCCGAGCACTCGCTCGGCTTTTGTTTTTGACTATTTTAATCATTTAACATTAAATACTTTTTGATTTAATATAAATATTTGTCAAAAAAAAAGAGTGGTTTTTACCACTCCTTAAAATACATAATCCCATTAGTTAGTTTATAGTCACAAGTTAAACTCTATTCATTTTAGATTTTAGACCTTGTGCTAAGTCTGAGCGACCATTCTTTTCGTAAATTTTTGCCATTGAATCTAGGAATTTCATTGAATCCATGTTTGTTACTCTTTGTTGTGGAGCTGACATTCTTGAACTACTTGAAACTGGTCTTTGTTGCATTCCAGATTGTGCTGTTCTGTTTGCTCTCAATGGTGTTGATGCAACAGATGCTGGAGCTTTTTCTTGTAAATTTGGTCTTGATGTTTGTTGTTGAACATTATTTCTAATTTCTTGCATCTTTTGTTGTAAAGATGAATTATTAAATCTAATTTCTGAAGTCATATAAGGTGATTTAATGCTTTGTTGATATGGTGTCTTAACAGCATTTTGATAACTTCTGATACCATAAGTCATTTCTGGTCTAATGCTTGGTGCTTGTTGTGGCATTTGTTGCATTTGTTGTTGAGCTTGGTATTGTTGTTGACCTGCCATCATATCTTGCATTAAGCCCATTTCTCTATCTCTCAAGCTTTGGCTTAAACCAACTTGCATATTGTCTTCTTTATTATTTTTCTTGAATAATCTTACTGTGCAAAGAATAATCAAACCGATTAAAAGAATTGTAATTGTGTTTGTAACACCGTCTTCTTTAAATACAGAGATAAAAGAACTTGCATACTCGCTAGACATTAAAGAGTCTAAAGACATACCTTCTTCATCTTCTTCATCGAAAACTGGTCTATAATCTCTCACAGGGTGGCTCAACACAATTTTCTTTTTGTGTTTTTTAGGTTGTTGTTGCTGAGCTTTTTGAGCTTGAGCCTCTTTTGCTCTCATAACACCTAATGGAGTATCTAATGTATCAAATACTAAGTTTGCGTGGCTGATGTTTTGAGCTTGAAAAGAAACATTAACTGTATCATTACCAGCTGGCTCAACAGTAACGCTATCAATATTTGTTGCGTTATAAATTGTGTTTAATTCTTGAGATACACGAACACCTTTTAAAGTTAACATCATTTTATTATCATCTGTGATAACTCTTTTTGCTTCTGGTTTTTCATCAGATTTTAAAACGATATTATAAGTATCTTTGAATGTATCTATTTGAATAGATTGCAACACGTTATCAGTTGCTGCTTGAACACATATATTTGAAAAACATATTATACAAAACAATAATACTAACTTTTTCAATTTATTTACCCCACTAAAATAATTCTCTTCAACGATTACTCATCTAGTGTATATTCTTTTGAGGAAATAGACATCAACCCTAGGGTTGAAATTTTGTATAGACCAAAAGGTGTATAAAATTAAAAACAGAATAAAAAAAATAAAAAAGCGGAAGACGGGACTCGGACCCGCAACAACCTGCTTGGAAGGCAGGGACTCTACCAATTGAGTTACTTCCGCATATATATTCAATTTTCTCGCTTTATTAACTCAATTGGTAGTATATTTAACTACGGTTCACCGAGTTTCACCGGCTTTGAGTTACTTCCGCATATATATTCAATTTTCTCGCTTTATTAACTCAATTGGTAGTATATTTAACTACGGTTCACCGAGTTTCACCGGCTTTGAGTTACTTCCGCTTATATATATTCAACTTATACATACATTTAACACTAAAAACAATTTAAAATCAAGATTTTAACAAATTATATTTTCACACCTAAATTATCTAAAAATTTAATACTCTCTTTTTCAATGTTAGAGATATGTATTTCGGGGTTTTCGATATCATCATTAACTATTTCTATATTAAACAAATTTAAGTCATTTTCTTTTTCATAAGAAATAGTCATCATATAATTTTCGTATTCAAAGCTTTTCAAAAGTTTTTTTATACCAGATTTATATTCAGCCTCATAAACCGTCCACATTTGGAAAAACTTATCTTCTGAGACATCTTCATTTATACCAAAATGTTTCAAAACAGATTTATAGTTTCTTTTTTTCTTAAACTCAATATCCAACCCAACAAGCGAATTATCAAACACAATACCAACGAGTTTATTAGAATGACTTATATTAAAATAAATAGGATTATCCTCAACAAAAGGTTTTCCATTAACCTCTATAATGTTTGGTTCAATATCATAATTATTTTTTAAGAGATAATTCAAAACGCTACGTCCAACCTTATGTTGAACCTTGCTCATTTTAGGCTTATTATTTTCATAAAATTTATTTATATCAATCAAATACAAATCCATATCGTAATTTTAACACGAATTAACGAATATTTGACACCCATTCATTTCTGTTTTAGCATTTTAATACAGACACACAAGCCGAGGTAAGTATGGATTTTTTTAAAGAACATATTGAGACATTTGTTGAAATCGTTTTAATCATTTCAGTCATCTACATTTCAATGAAAGTAGTTGATTTTGTTGATAAAAAACTTAGAGAAAACATCAAAAAACGACACGAAAATAGCACACGCCTATTGAGTTTTTGCCCAATAATAAACAAGGTTGCAAAATCATTAATCTTATTTGTAATTATAGCATCAGTAATGCAAGCTCATGGATACTCAATGACATCTCTAGTAGCCGGTTTTGGTATTATGGGTATGGCTGTCAGCTTTGCAGCTAAAGAATCTATCGCAAACATCTTTGGTTCAGTAGCAATTCTTTATGACAAAGTTTTTGACCTTGGCGATTATATAGTAATTAACGATATTGAAGGTACAGTTGTTGATATTAGCTTACGTTCAACAAAAATCAAAACTCTTGATAATTCTATAATCACAATGCCAAACAATGTCGTTGCAAATTCAACGACCGTAAACATTTCATCAATCAAAAGCCGTAGAATTGATGAAGTTATCGGAGTAACTTACGACACTCCAACTGAAAAAGTTGAACGTGCGATTGAAATACTAAAAGACATTTTAAGAGAAAACCCAGAAGTTGAAACAAACGACGAACTTATCTATTTAGAAAAATTAAACTCAAGTTCAATCGATATACATATGCAAGCATATGTAACAACTGGCGCATTGAACTCTTTAAGAAGAATTAGACAAAATATCATAATGGAAATTTTAAAAAGATACAGAGCAGAAGGCATTGATTTTGCATTCCCATCTCAATCTTTGTACATTACAAATGAAAATTAAAATAATAGCATTAGGAAAAATTAAAGAGAAATTTATAAGAGAAGGTATAGACGAGCTACTAAAACGCCTAAGACCTTATATTCCTATTGAAGTTATCGAAGTTAATCCTGTTGAAATAAAAGATGAAAACTTAATAGAAAATGCCTTAACGCAAGAAGGCGAGAAAATATTATCAATAATAAGCAATGACACATATTTAATCACGCTTGAAATAGAAGGTAAACAAATTAGTTCAGAAGAATTTGCTGTAAAAATAAACGATTTATGCAACACAGGTGTTAACGAGGTAGCATTTGTAATTGGCTCATCTTATGGGATAGGTAAAAACGTTAAAGCACGAGCAAATTACAAATTAAGTTTTTCAAAAATGACATTTTTGCACACCTACGCAAGATTATTTTTGTTAGAACAAATTTACCGTGCATTTAAGATTTTGAAGAATGAGACGTATCATAAGTAGCCCGTAAGCCGATGTGAAATGTCGGTGTCGGCTTTGTAAAGCCGACCTACTGTTTCATTAACTTTAGCAAATAAAATCAAATAGTAATTACTCACTACTCACAAGTCATACCATACCTTTCATGTCATGCTGAATTCAATTCAGCATCTGAGGTTTGTGAATGTATAATGCGTTCGTTGGTCAGATTCCGGAGCAGAGTCCGGAATGACAAATTTTATTTCTATTCACAATTCACTACTCACTATTTGTGCTAAAATAAAATCAATAAAGTAGTCGGGTAATCGCGAGAGTATTCGTAAGAACACTTTTGAGGAAAGTCCGTGCATTCAAGGACAGACTTCCGGAGAAACTCCGGACGGTGTGAGCCGGTGGATTAGGACCACAGAAATGTAGACTGCCGATGGATTGAATAAATCACAGGCGATGGTGCAACGGTGAGTTAAGAGCTTCACCAGCAATAACGAGAGTTATTGGCTAGGCAACCCCAAGTCGAATGCAAGATAAGATTGAAGGCTATAAAGGCTGTCCGCCAACTTCAGACATATCGCTCGAGAATTTGAGTAATCAAATTACTAGACAGATGATTACCTTTAAACAGAACACGGCTTATGAGCTACTTTATTTATTTTAAAAGAGGCGAAATTGATTTCATCAATTTCGCCTCTTTTTTATTATGTTCTAAGCTTTATTTCTTAGCGTTTTTATCTTTTGTTTCTTCAGGTGCTGGAGTAGCTGAGTGGTTTGCACCATTAACTTCTTCATTGGCTGTAGGGTTTGATGTTGCTTGTTCTTGCAATGATTTTGATAACTTTTCTGGATTATAGCTATCATCTAAGTATTCAATTTTTGCATTTTTCTTTGTTTCTTCAATAAAGTTTTCAAATACTTCAACTTTTTTATCTTGTTCAAGCTTCATCATGATTTCTTGTTTTACGTTATCAAATGAATCTTTGCCAGCAGCCATTCTATCAGTAACCATAATGATGTGATAACCATATTGAGTTTTTACTAAGTTATCACTGATTGTATTTGGTTTCATACTAAAAGCTGCTTTTGAGAACGGTTCAACCATTTCTTGACTTGCAAAGAAACCTAAATCGCCACCTTGTTTTGCTGATTCTTTATCATCAGATACATCTCTTGCGATTTTTTTGAATGCAGTTGGGTCTTTTTTAACTTGTGCTAAAACTTTTTCTGCATCTTTTAATTTTGCTTGCATTTCTTCTGCAACAGCTTTATCTAAGTCTGCTTCTGACATATCTTTGTGTTTAGCTTTAATATTTTCTCTAATTTGATATGGGTCAGCGGCGATTAAAATGTGAGATGCACGAACTTTTTCTGGATATTTAAAGCTACTTTCGTTAGCTTTGTAATATTTTCTTGCATCTTCTTCTGTAACTTTTACAGTTTTAATCATTCCAACAAGTTTTTCTAATTTTAATTCTTCTGTTAATTCTTTTTTGTATTCTGCTGGAGTTATACCATTTTGTTTAAGAATTTCGTTAAATTTTTCTTTAGAACCAACTTGTTCAATTTTATCTTTGATAGCTTTATCAACATCTTTGCTTGAAACTTTGATGTTTCTTTTTTCGATTTCTTGATTTACAAGAGATTTAACAATCAAATTATTAATAACTCTACCTTTGATTAACAAATACATAAAGCTATTTTTAGATTTTACGTTCAAACCAAGTTGTTTGAAGATAGGATTGTTAATTTCATCATTAAATGATTTTTCAAATTCTGCTTTAGTGATAACTTTATCATTAACTTCTACAATTGCATCTTTGTTTTTGTTGAAAGAACAACCAGTTAAAATAAACATGAATGCAATAAGAGTTATAAGCATTTTCTTTGTATTCATAATATTACCTCATTATTATTTGTGATACTCGTAACTAACTTTATTGATATTATAGAACAAATCTTCAAGAATGTTAAATTGTTCATTAAAGTTCATATAACGATTATTGAAAAGTAAAATAGAATTAGCGTTTTCAGTCGATTTAGGAGCTTGAATAAATTTAATATTCTTTGTAAGTTCAGAAGGTATTTTAGAATAAATAATCTTCCATTCTGGTTGAGTAAATGGAGTGTAAATTCTAATATTATCTTCTGTTTCACGAATTACAGAGATGTTAATATCAGTTGCAGCAAGTCTTAATTTGATTAGTTTAATCAAATTCAAGACGCTTTCTGGAGCTTTAGAAAATCTATCTTGCCATTCTTCTGTTATGTATTCTAATTCAGTTAAGTTTTTAACATCAGAAAGTCGTTTGTATTCAATCATTTTTTGTTCTTTAGAGCCAACCCATTCATCTGGAATAAATGCAGTTACACTCAAATCAACAATTGTAGGAATTTTACGAGGAGTTGCAGTACCTTGTAACTCTTTAACCGCTTCATCTAACAAATCACAATATGTATCAAAACCAACATTTACCATGTGTCCATGTTGTTTTGTACCAAGAATATTTCCAACCCCTCTAATTTCTATATCTCTCAAGGCAATTTGATAACCGCTACCAAGAGTTGTAAATTCTTTTATAGCCTTCAATCTATCTCTTGCATCTTTAGTAAGGGATTTGTCCGGTTTATAGAAACAGAAGCAAAACGCTTGTTTTTCACTTCTACCAACACGTCCACGAAGTTGGTAAAGCTGAGCCAATCCAAACTTATCAGCATCGTGAATAATCATAGTATTAGCATTTGGAATATCTAAACCAGATTCAATGATTGTTGTTGATAGCAAAATATCGTATTCTCTATTTGCAAAATCAACCATAACTTGCTCTAATTGTTTTTCGTCCATCTGTCCGTGTCCTACAACGATACGAGCATTTGGCAAAAGTTTTTGAAGATGAAGTTTATATTCTTCAATCGTTTCAACCCTGTTATAAAGATAAAAAACTTGTCCTTCTCTATCAAGTTCGTGAGTTATTGCATTTTTCAAAGAAGTTTCATTCAATTCTCCAACAAAAGTTTTGATAGGAAGTCTGTTTTTAGGCGGAGTATTGATTACAGACATATCTTTTATGCCAGACAAAGACATATAAAGCGTTCTAGGAATTGGTGTTGCTGACATTGTAAGAATATCAATATTTTCCTTTAGTTTTTTAAGTTTTTCTTTATGTCTAACGCCAAATCTATGTTCTTCGTCAATTACAAGAAGTCCTAAATTTTTAAACATAACCTTATCTTGCAACAATTTGTGAGTTGCAACAACGACATCGCAACTTCCTAGTGCAAGATTTTTTAAAGTTTCTTTTTGTTCTTTTGCAGTTCTAAATCTTGATAATAATTCAACATTAATACCAAAAGGTTTAAATCGTTCAGAAATTGTTTGATAATGCTGAAGCGCAAGAATAGTCGTAGGAACAATCACAGCTGTTTGATAGCCTGATAAAACAGCCTTAAACAACGCTCTCATTGCTACCTCTGTTTTACCAAATCCAACATCTCCACAAATCAGCCTATCCATAGGATTTTCTGATTCCATATCGTGTTTAACCTCTTCGATTGCACGCATTTGGTCAGGAGTTTCTGTGTATTCAAAAGCATCTTCCATTTCGACCTGCAAAGAAGAATCTTCATCAAACTTGATACCTTCTTTAAGTTTTCTTTTTGCATACAATTCAAGCAAATCATAAGCAATATATTCAACTTCTTTTTTAACTTTTGCTTTAGTGTTTTCCCAGTCGGAACCACCCATTCTCGATAGTTTTGGTTTAACTGCGCCAGAACCTCTATATCTGCAAAGCAAGTTAATTTGTTCAGCTGGAATATGTAATTTATCAGAATTTGCATACTCAATTGTAAGATAATCTTTGTAAGCATTATCAATCTTTTGTTGGCTTAAACCCTTATAAATGCCGACACCGTGAATTGTATGAACAACATATTCGCCTTCTTTAATATCATTAATACTTTCAATATATTCAGGCTTTTCTTTATAATATGATTTTTTACTTGCAGTAATTTCTTTTGAGCGTTTATTAAACAACTCTCTATCAGTCAAAACAACCAATTTTAAATCATAAATTTCACAACCTTGAGAAGTAATATTTGGAATAAACTCAACATCAAAAATTTCATTTTCTTTTAAAACTTCTTCAACACGTTTTTCATAATCAGTCGCAATAACTATTTCAAACCCATTTTTTGATTTTAAATATGAAACAACCTCATTCATATTTGCGTTAAAATTGCGCATTGTAGAAGCATCAAATTCAATCAAGTTATCATCAATTGTTTCAATAAAATTGTTAAATCCAATTTTGACAAAACCTGCAATGCTTTTGATAAAATCTTCAAAAGGTATATGATTTTTATCTTTTAGAGGTTTTGTAATTTCTGTTTTTACGTTTTCAGCATACTGTTTTTCAAAGTTTTCATCTAAAAGTTTGTATCTCGAATAAATTTCAGAAGCTTCATCAAAAATCAATGTATAATCCTTGAAATAATCAAGAATACTAACCAATTCTGAATTATATTCAGATTGATAAACCTCAATACCTTCTTCGTAATCATCAGTAATAAACTTGTAACAAGGCTTGATAGAAACTTTCTCAACCTTTGAAATTGATTTTTGAGTCTCGTTGTTAAAATATCTAATATCGACAATTTCATCACCCCAAAGCTCAATTCTTACAGGGTTTTCTTCTAAAGTAAAAATATCAATAATATCTCCACGCACAGAAAATTCGCCAATATCTGTAACCATAGTTTCTCTTTTATAACCAAGGTTTACAAGACTTTGAAGAAACTCTTTTAAATTAATATCTTCGCCTTTTTTCAAAGTTAAAGTATTTTTCTTGAAAAACTTTTCATTAGGAAATTTTTCTAACAAAGCTTTTACTGGTACAAAAAGCACTTCTGGCTTACTTTCCAAAAGTTCAATTTGTCTTGCGTATTCATATTTATTTCTCGCAACATTTTCGTAAAGTGAAATTTCTTGAAATGGAAAGATTTCAGAATTTTTGTCAAAAACCTTCTTAAAATCACTCTGAAATTTCAACGCATCTTGCTCAGTTGGCGTAATAAAAAGTATTTTTTTCTTAGAATATTCTAAAACTTTTTCAGCAAGCAACAACCGTAAGAAAGATGTAACACCACTTACAGTAAAAGATTTTGATTTTAAAACATTATTTTTAAAAGAAATTAAATTTTCACTATTTAAAGACTTAAACATTATTTTAAATTAGGGCTTTGATAATCAATACCCAACTCTTTCAATGAATCAATAAAGTGCATAGCACATTTTCTTTGAACATCAGGTGGAACGACACGTAATAACTCAACAGTCATAGAAATAACTGGATCTTTATCGTACCAAC
>SAMEA104315425__coassemble_508_pt1 | contig 38538 bp, 35 predicted proteins | sample SAMEA104315425__metabat2_low_PE_034 | metagenome-assembled genome bin SAMEA104315425 (sample SAMEA104315425) | gut metagenome | biome: Monkey gut; feature: monkey-associated habitat; material: faeces | place: China | collected 2013 | reverse complement strand
TTTACAACTTGCAAGCAAAGTTACAGTTGCTCAAATGATGACAAGAGACGACTTTGCAAAAAGATATGCAGAAGGTAGACCAATTTCTATTCACGAATTCTTCTACCCATTAATGCAAGCTTATGACTCTGTTGAAATCGATGCAGATATCGAATTTGGTGGAACAGACCAAAGATTTAACACTCTTCTTGGTCGTGATATCCAAACAGCTTACGGCAAAAAATACCCTCAAATGGTTATGCTTTTACCATTAATCGAAGGTACAGACGGTGTGGTTAAAATGAGTAAATCATACCCAGAACACTGTATTTCATTGACAGACAGTGCAAACGATATGTTTGGTAAAATTATGAGTATTCCTGATAACTTAATCGTTAAATACTTTGAATTATTAACAGATGTTGAAAATTCAGAAGTTACAAGAGTTTACGACGCATTAGCAAACGGAACAGAAAACCCTCGTAATTTAAAACTTGAATTAGCACACGTTATCACTGAACAATATCACGGCAAAGAAATGGCTGATAAAGCTCAAGAAGCTTTCATTAACGTTGTTTCAAACAAAGGTTTACCTGAAGATATTCCAGAACACAAAGTAACTGAAGCTAAAAACATTTTAGATTTACTACTTGAATTAAACTTTGTACAAAGCAAAGGCGAAGCTAAAAGATTAATTCAAGGTGGCGGTGTAAAAATCAACGGCGAAAAAATTTCTGATATGACATTAATGGTTGAAGGTTCTGATGACACAATCCTTCAAGCTGGTAAAAGAAAGTACGCTAAATTAGTAAAATAGGAAACACTAAAATGAAAGTATACGAAAATGTTTTAGAACTAATCGGAAAAACTCCGTTAGTGAAATATTCTGATAATTTATTTTTAAAATTAGAATTTCTAAATCCTTCACACTCAATAAAAGACCGTGCATCTTTGTATATGCTGAAAGAAGCTGAAAAACAAGGCTTAATAAACAAAGACACAGTTATTATTGAACCGACTAGCGGAAACACTGGTATCGGGCTAGCTATGTGCTGTGCGGTTATGGGATTGAGAATTATAATTGTAATGCCAGAAAATATGTCTCTTGAACGTAGAAAACTTATTCAAGGTTATGGCGCAGAACTTATTTTGACACCAAAAGAAGAAGGTATGCAAGGGGCGGTTAACAAAGCAGAAGAACTAAAGAAGGAATATCCAAATTCATTCATACCAATGCAATTTGCAAATCCTGCAAACCCACTTGCACACATTGAAACAACTTCAAAAGAAATTTTTGAAGACACAGACGGTAAAGTTGATATCTTTATAGCTGGCATCGGTACAGGTGGAACTGCAATCGGTATGGCAAAAGGTTTAAAAGCCTTAAAGCCAGAGGTTAAAGTTTACGGACTTGAACCAGCAGAAAGTCCTCTTTTGACAGAAGGTCATGCCGGAATCCACAAAATTCAAGGTATCGGCGCAAACTTTGAACCAGAAATCCTAAAACAAGGCGTACTTGACGGTATCGTAACTGTAAAAGGTGATGATGCAATAAAAATGGCAAAAGAAGTTGCAAAAACAAAAGGTATTCTTTGCGGAATTTCTTCTGGCGCAAACATTCTTGCAGGTAAAAAATTAGCAGAAGAAAATCCAGACAAACTTGTTGTTACAGTAATTTGCGACTTTGGCGAAAGATATTTATCAACAGAACTATTTGATTAATAAAAAGGCGAAAATAATGTTAGATAGAGCAATACATCATATTAAAGACGATATTAAAACAATTTATGACAAAGACCCCGCAGCAAGAAATATTCTTGAAGTAATATTTTGCTACCCAGGGTTGCACGCATTGTTAATGCACAGACTTTCTCATAAATTATACAAATGGAAAATACCTTTTATTCCTAGATATATCTCATTTATTATGAGAATTTTAACAGGGATAGAAATTCACCCAGGGGCAACAATTGGCGATAGATTTTTCATTGACCACGGTGAAGGCGTTGTTATCGGTGAAACAACAATTATTGGTGATGATGTACTAATTTATCAACAAGTAACTCTTGGCGGAACAGGTAAAGATAGTGGTAAGAGACACCCTACAGTAGGAAACGGAGTAATAATAGGTGCTGGAGCAAAAGTTTTAGGCAATATAACGATTGGAAATAACAGTAGAATTGGAGCAGGTTCTGTTGTGGTTGACAATGTTCCGGAACACGCAACAGTTGTAGGCATACCAGGTAAAGTAGTTATCCAAAAAGTTATTGACGAAAACGGAACTCTTATGCACAACAGAATTCCAGACCCTGTTATGTGCAAAATTAACAGATTAACTTATGAAGTAAAAGAAATACAAGAAAAATTAGGTATTGAGGCTGAATATAAACCAAATCCTAATTGCGAAAGCGAAGGACATAATAATGAAAGCAATCGTATTTGATAACGAATTGAAGCTAGATAACAATTACGCAAAACCTACACCCAAAAAAGGCGAAGCTCTAATAAGAGTAACTTTAGCCGGTATTTGTAACACAGATTACGAAATCACAAAAGGTTATATGGGATATGTCGGAGTGCTTGGACACGAATTTGTCGGAGTAGTAGAAGACGTTAACGCTAATGACAAATCACTTGTAGGTAAAAGAGTTGTAGCTGAAATTAGTTACGGTTGCCACAAACCAGATTGTGAATGGTGTAATCAAGGTTTGGTAAGACATTGCCCTGATAGACACACAATCGGTATTTGGAGAAAAGACGGTTGTTTTGCGGAATACATAACACTTCCAACAGAAATTTTGTTTGAAGTTCCGAACAATGTTTCAGACGAACAAGTCGTTTTTGTAGAACCTCTTGCTGCAGCTTGCGAAATCGTTGAACAACTTCACATTCAACCTATCCAGAAAGTTTTAGTACAAGGCGATGGCAAATTAGGTTTAACAACAGCTTTAGCCCTAAACGCTTACAATTTCGACGTAACACTTGTCGGTAGACATGAAAACAAACTTAATGTTGCTAAAAATCAAGGGGTTAAAACAATTTTATCAAAAGATTTAAAAGTTGAACCAGTTTGGGACGTTGTAGTTGAAGCGACAGGCTCAATCGACGGTTTTGAAAATGCAATGGCTTTAACTAAACCTCGTGGAACTTTAGTTTTAAAAAGCACAGTTGCAGGTAGCAAAGAAATCAATCTTGCGCCAATTGTAATTAACGAAATCACAGTTCTAGGTTCTCGTTGCGGTCAATTCAAACCTGCACTTAGACTTTTAGAAAATCAAAGAATAGATTTTAAACCTATGATTTCTGAAATTTACAGTGTTGATAATGCAATCGAAGCTTTTGACAGAAATAAAGCCAAAGATTCAATAAAAGTTTTAATAAAATTTGATTAATAATTATATTTAACCTAAAATAAGCATATGGGATTGATAGACAAATTAAAGAACATTTCTATTTTAGATAAATACCTATTAAAACAAATCATTGAAGTATTTGTTATGGGTGTTTGTATCTTTACGTCTATTATCTTCGCATCAGATACATTCATTACATTGATTAAACAAATTTCTGAGTTTGGTATTCCGTTTAATATAGCACTTACAATGATTATCTTAAATTTACCTGCTGTATTTGTTATGACAATCCCTATGGGCATCTTACTTTCAACAGTAATGACCTTGAACAGATTATCATTAGCTTCAGAAATCACAGTAATGAGATCTTGCGGTATTGGTTTAAACAGAATTGCAAAACCTATCTTCATTTTTTCAATAGTTATGGCACTATTGAGTTTTTACGTAAACGAAACAGTTGTTCCTGCAACAACAAAAGCATCTAAAAACCTTGCTATTTGGGCATTAGGACAAAAGAACATTCCAAATGGAAAACAAAATTTCACGTTTAAAGAATTAAATGACGACTTGGGTATCAAAAGACTTTTCTACGTAGGTTTTGCGGAAAATAAAGTTTTATACAACATAACAGTTTTAGATTTATCAAAAGAAGATACATTACAAGTTTTACAAGCAAGAACTGGTGCTACTTCAACAGAAGGCTGGAACTTTGATAAAGGTGCAATTTACACAATCACTGACAAAGGCGATTTGTTAAATACAACCTTCTTTGAAAACTCTGTTGCACAATTCGGTGTTGACTTGTCTAAAGAAATGGACAAGAACTTAGGTCAAGAAAGAAACTTCTTGCAACTTGTAAAATACTTGGCAACTACGGATATTAAAGACGAAAACTTAAAACGAAGCTTAGAAATTCAATTGTTTGAAAAAATAGCAATGCCTATAACTACTATTGTATTTGTACTAATCGGTGTACCTCTAGCTATTACTCCACCTAGAGTTAGATATAATAGAGGTTTCTTATTTAGTATTATGATTTTATTCTTATACTATGTATTAAGAGCCCTAGCTGTATCATTTGCCGAATCTGGTACAATTCCAGGTTTTTGGGGAGCTTGGATACCAAACTTTATACTTACAGCCCTTGGTGTTTGGTTATATTACAAAAAAGTATTTACTATTGAATAACAAAAAAGACAATACAAAAGTATTGCCTCAAAAAACTTTAAGGGAAATAGTTATAAAATTTTGGGAAATAAATAAATCTTTTTATTACATGTGCATTTCGAACTTACGTGCTGTTTTTGGTTCAGCTGCATTTAAAATGCTTGATGTCATAATGCTTTCATGTTCAATGCTCTTAATTTGTTTTGATACTTTGCCACTGAATACATCATCATTTGTAGCTAAGTATGATTGGATTGCATTTAAGTTGCCTGCTACTGAAGCTTTAACTGATGCAGAAATTTTTTCTAAAGTTGTTTCAGGAACACGAACATTCAAGCCAAATGGTTTATAAGAAGTTAAACCTTTGTTCTTGAATAAATCGTTATTGAAAATATTGTTTGTTGTTGTTGCCATTTTTAATATTTCCTTATCCCTTACAAGTTATATATCGGCACATCTACATGATATATTTAATGATTTAGGGGAAATTTCATAAAAAGTTTACATTTATTTACAAAAAAAATCAAGAGCCTTATTTCTTCTCAAAAATGTAAGCTGTAAAATCGGCATTTGACAAGGCTTTTGGAGAATACTTGTCTTTTATAAAATTACAAACATCAAAACCATAATCTAAACATATACTCTTAAAGTAGTAGTTTCCTGTTGGAATATTATGCAAAATTATGTAAGTTGGCATGTCATTTTTTAAATTTTTAACCAATCTATCTTCGCCAAATGTTTCTACATATAGAGGTAAATATGAGTTGTAATAATCATCACTTCTTCTATTTGTCAGATAGTTAAAGAACAAACCTTCTGGCAAGATTAGAATTTTGTCATGTGCATTTGTTTTTTCATTTATAAATTTAATTATGTTGTTTGAAGTTTCACCATAAGTTTTATCAACATAAATCATGCCATTTTGAGTTTTTACTGGAGTCTTAATATTTTTTCTATCCGGTAAAAAGAAAACGAAAAATGCTATTGATAATAATATTAAATATACAGAAATTTGTTTGTAATAATCTTTTTTAGCTAACGTAATCAAGGCAATCAACAATAGCGGAATAAAATATACGCCATAAGAACTTAGTGCCGTTGCCCAAAAGACTTTTACAGAAATCAATAATGCAGATATTATTAAAACTTTCTTTTCATCTGACAATTTTTTATAAAATATACAAAATAGAATTAATAACAAAAATGGCAAGAATATAAAAGTTTCTAAACTTGCAATTTTAAAAGCTAAGATAATGCTTAGTGCAAATGCTACACCCGCTTTAATTTTATTATCAGATAAAGTTTTAAAACTGTAATAAATTAAAGCTAATGGAAATAAAGTTATTAAAAAGTTTCTAATTAAGATTCCCAAAGTTTGCTTTTTAAATATTAGACCTGAAATTGTGTAAAAATAGTTCAAGGTAACAGTTTGAGACATTGCATAAATATCTTTTAAATTATGAATAAAGTCATGAATTGACAAACCTTGATGAAATAAATAGCCAAAAGTTACGCAAAGCGCAATCGCAAATGTTATCAATGCCAAAAGATTTTGTTTAACAGAGATTTTATTTTTAAAAGTTAGATAGATAAAAATTAAACAATACGGAATAAATTCGTATTTATTAGAAACAGCTAACCCTGCAAAAAAAGCGCTCGCTAAATACAAAAGAGTATTATTATTTCTTACAAATAAAAGAAGAAAATAAACAGAAGCCAAAACTGCTAACAATCCATAAGTCATAGAAAATGAATATGGAAAAATATAATTAAAAATATAAAAAGAAAAACAACCCAAAATTAGTGTTAATAATGTAATTGAAGTTGATAACAATTTATCAAAAAACAATCTTGAAATTAAAAATACAAAACTAATAATGCCAGTTGCAGTTAAAATCCCTGAAATATACAAGACATTTAAGTTAATTCCAAAAATTTTAAATAAAAACGCATTGTACAAATATGCAAAAGGTCCATAGATATTAAACAAATCTTTGTATAAAACAGCACCTTCCAAAATTCTTTTTGGATAAAAAACTTCTCTACCGCAATCAATTACAATATTTCCTTGATGAGCATAAGTTAGCCCAAAAACCAATACTGACAAGAAAAACAACGGCAAAATATATTTAAGATTTGAATAAAAATTTTTCATATATTAATAGAATTTAACAAAAAGGATTAAAAAAGGCAATTAATTCTAAAAAAAATACTTTATAAAAGAGTGTAGTTTAGGAGTAAGGTTAAATGCAAGATTTAAGTTATTTAGCAACAGGTGGCGTTTTAAATTTTGACCCAAATGCGTACTTAAATTCACCAGTAGTTGATACACCAAATCCTTATGGACAAATTGGTTTGTTACCTAGTGGTACAAAATTGCAAAACCAACCTGCTAAAGACGGTTTCGTTTCTAAAAACAAAGAAACAATCAAAAAAGTTGCAGCTGGCATAATTTTAACAGGCTTGGCAGCTTTTGGTATCTACAAATGCAAAAATGGCGCTTCAAAATTAACAGAAGCATTGTCTAACACAAAAGCAGACCTTTCAAAAGGTGCCAGCGAAGCACTTAGTCAAGGTAAAGGTTTCATTGACAAATGCGTAGATACAGTAACAAAATTTTTCAAAAAATAATTAAAATTTAACCAAATAACTAAACCAAACCAATCTTAGAGGTATTATTTTATAATACCTCTTTTATTTTAATCTTTTTTGATATTTATGTATTTATTAAGAGTTTCGACAAAACCATGAATGCCACTTTTATCCTTTAAACTTATATCAGAATAATAATGGGCATAATTTTCTAAAATATTTGAAGGTAAATCTGCACCTGTTGCAAGAGTATTTGCAATAAATTCAAGATAATCATCTTGTTCATCTCTGTACAACAAATCTCTTCGTCTCAAGTCCTCATCTGCCTCTCTATGCACAAGAGCATGATACGCCGCTTGAATAGATTTATCAGTATGATAATCTTCTGGAAAATGCAAAATTGCTTCTCTTGAAGAAAGTTTATCTGTTAAAACCTTAATAATTAAACGACTAACAAAAGCTCTGTCTTCTTGAAGAGACATGACTAAGCCTTTCCAGTTGAACCAAAACCACCTTCACCACGAGCAGTATCAGATAGTTCTGTTACAACTTCAATTTCTGCTTGTTCGTATCTAGCAATAACCATTTGCGCAATTCTTTCATTTGGTTGAATTGTATATTCTTCGTTTGAAAGATTTACGATAGGAATTAAAAGTTCGCCACGATAGTCTTCATCAATTGTACCAACACAGTTGATTAAAGTTATGCCGTGTTTAATTGATAAACCTGAACGTGGTCTAACTTGAGCTTCATAACCGTGTTCGAGTTCAATTTTCAAACCTGTTGGAATAAGTTTACGTTCAAGAGGTTTTAATACAATTGGCTCAGAAATTGCAGCGCATAAATCCATGCCAGAAGCACCAGCTGTTTTATATTCTGGTAAAATTTCGTTATGTGGTAATCTTTCTATCTTTAATTTCATAACTTTATTGTACCACAAGGATAGAAGATTTTACTCTTCTTCGTGAAAAATTATTGTATCGCCAAGTTGAAGAATAGTATCACCATTTGGAACGAAAGAATTATTTTTTCTTTTCACAAGCGCTATTAAGAAATTTTCTGGATAATCAATATCTCGTATTTTTTTATTTAGCCAATCGTGATTAGAATCTATATATGTTTCATATAGAACAATTTCGTTATCCAACTCTTTAACAGTTGTACCTACAACGACTTCATCACCTGCTTCAATTACGGTTCCACCTTTTGGTAGAATTCTTTTACCATCACGTTGAATGTATAAAATTAATGCACCTTCTTCAAGGTTCATGTCTTTAACCATTGTATTACACCAAAGATGAGAGGGATTTACTATAAATTTATTTAGAGCAATTGAAGCCTCTTGTTGATAATCGTTAAATGTTTTTCTAACATCAGCAAATTTATCAATCATATCATGTTTTTTTGCAATTAGAGGTAACAACGAACCTTGTATTGCAACAGATAAAAACGAAACAACAAATACAATATGAAATAAATCATATTTGAGAGAATCACTCTGAGCAACAACTAAAAGCGCAAATACGATTGAGGCCGCGCCTCTCAAACCAGCCCATGACATGAAATATAACTGATTAAATTTTGCTTTAAATGGTAACATTATTATCCCTAATGCCAATGGTCTTGCAATAAAAGATAAGAAAATTGTTATTAATAAAGCAGGAATAATAATTTCCGGAACTTTGTGAGGAAATGATAAAAATCCTATTAAGAAAAAGATTAAAACTTGGCATAATGCAGTTATACCGTCAAAAAAGTGAATCATTCTAATCTTATTTTTAATACGACTATTGCCAATAATAATACCCGCAATATAAACACTCAAATATCCATTTCCACCAATTAATTCAGGAACTGCAAACGCAGCCAGAGCAGTTGCAACAAGAAAGATAGAATCTGTACCTTCTACTAAAATTCTTGTTTTTCTAAAAAAATAAACTGCAAAAAGCGCAATTAAAACACCTAATGAAATTCCGTAGAATAATTGATTGAATAACATTGGAGTAATTGTAGAAATTTCACCACCTTTTAACAAAACAAGCCCTAACATTGTTAACATGTAAGCAAAAGGGTCGTTGCTACCACTTTCCATTTCAAGAATTGGAGCAGTATTATATTTTAGATTAAGACTCTTTGAACGCAATATTGAAAATACTGATGCAGCATCGGTTGAACTAATAATTGCACCAATCAAAAAGCTTTCTGCAAAAGACATTTTTATTGCATAAAAGCAAAAAAGTGCACAAAATAAAGCCGTGAAAATTGTACCAAACGAGGATAACAAAATAGCTTGCAATGTTACTTTTTTATTTTCTGGTTTTTTAGTACAAAATCCGCCATAAAAAATTATAAATATTAAACCAATAGAGCAGAGTTTTGAGGTTAAATCATAATCATCAAAATGAAGTTTAAAAATCCCATCACAACCAAATAACATTCCTAAAAACATAAAGAAAACAAGGACAGGAAGCCCTATTTTACTAGAAAATTTATTTGTTAATATACACGAAAATATTACTATTGCTGTAAAAAGAATTATCGAGACCATAAAAAACCTCCGTTTTACAAGGGTAACATATAATTCAAATTCTGGCAAGAGAGATTATATAAAGTAAAGAGGCGGATTGAAAATTTCAATCCGCCTCTTTAAAAACTCTTTTCTAATTAAGCAAAGGTATCAAAACCTTCTGCTTTTTTAGTTTTTGCTCTGTGATTTTTTTCAAAAGCATCTGCCATTTGGATTAGCATTTTATTTTGTAATTGTTGCATACTCATTTGCTTGTCCATTCTGTGAAGAGCTTCCATATTTGAATTTGGACCAATAGCACTGATTGCATTAATTCTAGCTTGGTTACCCATCATCATATTATATTGTGCATCGTGTCTCATTGCTGTTGCTTGCATTAGACCTAATGTATTAATTAATGACATTCTTACCTACTTTCCACAAACATTATAACTTATAAATATCAATTTGTGAAGTGGTATAAATAGCTTATTTTAATAAATCATTACAATTAAATTATTTTACTTTTTATGTTATCATCATTACATTATGAGCAAACTTTATAATGAATATCATAAATAAAAGGATAAAAATATGTTTGAAAATTTCTTTAAAAATTATATCTCAGCAAAAAATATAGTATTTCTAATACTTTCAATATTATTCATAATTTTCATTTTCAAAAATTCTGATATAGCGATAATGTTTTTTGCATCATACGTTCTAGCGTGTTCACTTAACCCATTTGTAAACACACTTGTAGAAAAGAAAAAAATACACAGAAACATTGCAGCAGCAATTGTTTTGGGTTGTGGATTATTAATCGTATTTTTATTTTTAATACCGGCAATAATTATGGCAGGTAGTGAAGTTAAAACTTTTGCAACTTCTTTCCCTAGATATATTGGTGATTTTGACGAGTTCTTACAAAACTTACCTTTTTTTAATTTAAGTCTTAAAGATGTCGAAATAACATCAGTTCTATCTTCACTTTCAGAATCATCTCAAGCAATAATGAACAACATTATGGATATGGGTAAAGAAATAAGCTCTGCATTTATTTATCTGGTAATTTCAATAATGGTAATCTACTACTTTATGGCAGATAAAGACATTATCAAAGAAACATATCTAAAATCTTTCCCAACACAAATGAGAAAGAAAGCTAAAAATATAATAGACATTATTTCTCAAAAAGTTGGAGGTTATATCTTCGCTCAACTAGTAACAATTGCAAGTGTAGGGATTGTAATGGCAGTCGGCTTATCAATTATGCGAATTGATTACGCATTATTATTAGCCTTAATCACAACAGTCCTAGATTTAATTCCTGTTGTAGGGCCAACAATCGCACTTATAATTTGTATAATTGCAACATCTCAAGCCGGTATTGGTGCAGTAGTTACGGTTTTAGTCGTATTTGCAATAGCACAACTTGTTGAAAACAACTTTGTCAGACCATTTGTTTTCGGCAAGTTCTTAAACCTTCACCCATTGTTAATTTATCTATTCTTATTTATAATGGCAAAATACGCTGGCATCGTTGGTGTTGTATTTGCACCAGCCGTTGCAGCTACAGTTTGTGTTTTATACGAAGAACTTTACATGAAAAACTTAAACTAAAAGCTATTTTTTCTTTCTAGCTTTTTTAGCCTCGTCCTCGACTTTGTTGATATGATTAGCAACATCTTCTACTGTCATACCCATAGCTTTGTCATAATCTAATTTATAACCTTTTAAAAGCTTTTTCATTTCGTCCGTAGAAACATTGCCGTCGCCATTCAAATCTAACTTTTGCATTGCCTTATCAGATAAATCTTTTGTAACAAGAGGTTTTGCAAATATTGAAACGGAACCTTTTGCCAAACTGTTAAACTCTTCCTTATTAATACCTTTGCCGTCTTTATCATACTTATTTATAAGTTCTGAGACAGTCATTTTCAAAGTTTTATTATTTATAAAAGAAGAGTATTTTACCATGTTTAATCCTTAATTACCTATATATTTTTAAAAATTTAAAAAAGAGAAAAATTGTGTAAAAATTTTCTCTTTGTAACATAAATAAACAAAAAGAGAGGTGAAAAAACACCTCTCTTTTTAAACAATTTATAATCCTTAGCCTAATCTGCTTGCCATATTATTTGCATAAGAATTAATATAGTTAATTAAGCTATCAACTTTTTGCATATACAATTTTTGGTCATGTTGTTCTTTTGTATGACCCTTCAAGTTCAAACCAGAAACTAAATCTGATTTATTTTGAACATATTCAGCAACTTGCCATAAGTTTTCCATGTTTATTGCGTTCTTCATAGCATCAAGTCTACCGAATTTTTTCATTTCCAAATTCATTACTCTGTCATTTTGACCTAAGTGATCAATCATTTGTAATGTGTTATCTGTACCGCAATTAGCTTGAGCGTTTTCGATAAATGAAGCAAAGCCTTCATCTGTTGATAAATCGTGTTCTTTACCAGTTGCAGAATCCCATTCTTTTGGAGTTTTGATTTTAGCTAAATCTTTACCAACTTCGTGCATATGACCGTTTGAAGCTTCGCTCATCATAGTTACGGCAGTATCGAATTTAGCCAATTCGTAGCAACCTTTAACCATGTAGCCTTCGTAAACTTTTGCCATTTGTTGTTTAGCTGGGTCTTCTGATTTTGATAATCTCAAGAATTCTTTTAGAACTTCTTTTGGATTGTTCAATACGTGGTATTGATTGAAGCTATCTTCAAATTCTTTATAAGATTTTTCAACATTTTTACCTTTAATTGCACTTGATAAGTAGTCATTTAATTTTTTAGTAACAACTTGTCTGTGTTGAGGTTCAATGTTTGCTTCAATAAATGTTTTCTTACCTGAAGCAATATCAGCCAATTGGTTTTTCTTAGCCAACGCAATTTGTTCTTTTGTTAAGCCTTGAGCGTCCATTTTGCCGTCTTCCATCATTTTCAATTGGTTAACAACATCAACACCTTGTTTCAATTTATTAGAGAAGTTATGTGCTAATTCAGTTGTTTCTTCTTTTGTAGCCAATTGGCAATCAGGATAAGCTGCTCTTACGCCATATTGCTTGAACATTTTGCTCTTCATTTCTTTAATTTGTTTTGAAGCGTTTAAGTTATCCCAATCACGTTGCAACATAAAGTATGCTTCTTCAAAAGAATCACCCTTTTCTGTGAATTTAATGTTGTCTTGGATTGCGTCCATAAACATTGCATTTTTCAACATATTGTTTGGTTTTGCTTCCAAACCTTTGATTTGTCTTACAACTTCAAATGGAGTAATTTCTTTCAAACTCAATTCTTCAGCTGTAGAATTATTAATCATTTCCATAGCTTTATCATTTGGCATTGCTTTAATTTCATTGAATTTAGCCATAAATTCTTTATTGTCTTTAGGGTCAAATTTTGTATCAATGAAATGTTTCAATACGTTGAAGTTTTCGTTATCAATGCTGTCAATATTTTTATCAGTTACAGGAAGTTGTGTAGCTTTCGCAATTGCTTTAAAAGCATCATCTTTAGTGAATGACATTTTTTGTGCAATGTCGTTCAAGTAACCTTGAGTACGTTTATGACTTTTTGAAATATCAGCTTCTGTATTGATATTTGATAAATCTGTCATAACTTCTTTTTCAATGATAGCTTTTGTTTCACCAGCATTTTCAGCTCTCTTCATAACTTTGTCTAAGTCTTCTGCTGAAACTTTGTTCAAAGTTTGTAGAACATTTGCAATACTACTCATCTTGATTTGAGGACCAACAAATGCGTTTTGTACTAAGCTTTGAGCTGTAGAAGTTGTATCATTGTTAGCTGTTGGTAAAATACCATCAAAGAACATTTTTAATGGTTCGCCTTTAACATTACCTGGTTTATATTTGAAGTCTTCTACCAGAACACCATTTTGCCATGCTGAGTTTGTAATGTAACCATCTTCACCACCACGACCGCATTGGTAATCTGTTCTCAACAAGCCTTTTGAATCCAACCAAGTTTTCTTGTGTTCACAAGCACCCCAAGTATTATCGTGCATGATGGCATCTTTGATTTCAACTTTTCCAGTTTTAGGGTCTTTAACCATTAATGGAGCTACATCTGCGATGTATTGTGCGTGTCCACCACGTTCGTTATGGTAAACTGATGTACCAGAAATACCAGAGTGTTTGCCGTGTTTAATTCTTTCTGCAGTTTTTTCAACACTTTCTTCTGCGTAGAATGGTTTACCTGTCATTTGTTCAAGAATTCTGATTTCTTGAGGTGTGCATAAACCAGATGAACCTTCTGAAACCCAGAATGAACCTTTTTCAGCACCAATTTTCTTAGCTTGTTCGTTCAATGGTTTTTCAAGTTCTTTTTCTTTTGCAACTTTTTCTCTTGAAACCTCTGCATACATTTTATTCAAGTTTTTGCCAACTTTATCCAATGCTGATTTTTCAGCATCTGTCATTTCGTATAAGTTTGGCATATCAAGTTTTTCGCCTTTAACTTCTGCTTTTTCTACAACAGCTGCATATTTAGCAATCTTGTTGTATTTGTCTTGCATACTTCTTAAAATTGGTTCTGAAACAACTTTGCCTTCTTGTTCGTATTTTTTCATAACATCAGCTTTTGTTGCATCTTTACCTAAACCATATTTTTTAGCTTCGCTTGCAAGATTTTCTGGAATATCAAGCTTCATATCTTGAGCAGAACGGTACATTGCAGCTGCTTCGTACAATGGTTTATAAAGTTTTTTCATTTTAGCTTCTGGAGATTTTGGCATAACCTCTTTGTTCATAGCTTCAGTTGTTTCTGTTGAAAGTTCATACATGTTGAAGATATTTTCCATTCTTGCGTCAATATCTTCTTGTTTTACGTTTGGATTTTCAGCTTTAATGAAGTTTGTCATTTTTTGTTTCTTCATTGATTGTTCTTCATAATCAAAGAAGTGCAAATCATCTGATTGTTTGCCTTTTACTTCACCCATTTTTAAGAAATGGTTAACAACTTTTGTCATTTCTTCATCAGATTTTTCTGGCATTAAAGCTTTTAATTCATTTGTCAAAGATTTATTAGCTTTTACAACTGTTTGAGCATTAAATCTTGCATTTTGTCTTTGTTCAACAGCTTCTTTTTCTCTTTTTTGAATACCGTTTTTTGCAGTTTTAATTGATTCTTCAGCTTTTGTTAAAGCTCTCAAATGATATTGATGAGGAACTAATTTTGGATCATCTAAATCTCTCATCAAGTGAGAATCGTGGAATGTATCAAAGTATTTTTTATCAAATGCTGAGAAGTGAGTACTTTGAGTTTTACCGTCGCCAGAATTACCAGCGATGTTCATCCATTGCAAAGCTGATGCGTCAAGAATTCTATAACCTTTATCATCTGCATAATCAAAATCTACAGGAGTTTTTTGAACAGAAACCTTTTTACCAGTTCCTAATTCAGTTGGATCATAAACCTTCATTGTAGGTTTATTGCTCAACTCTTCCATAATCATATTTACATATTTGTCTTTGTATTCATAAGCCATAACTTTTCTTGATGTAGAAATAGCAGCACACATACCGTGGTGTCTTTGATCTGTTGTTTTGATTGTTGGCTTATCATCTTCTGCTGTTTTTACAACAAGGTCATTTAACAATTCACCCAAAACTTGAGGTTTTTTGTCTTTTAATTGAGCATTAATTTTATATTCTGGGCTCATCATTTTATTTAATTTTTCAAGACAAGATTTCTTTTCTTCTGTTGTAATTTCTGTTGAAATAACGAAATAATCTAGGTTTTTAGAAATATTTTTAACAGCATCAATTTTAGAATTGTTCATAGCTTGAGGCAAACCTTTTGTTTGCATCAATTTATTTCTCAAATCTAAAACAGCTTTTTCATCTTTTGTCATTTCTTTTTTATCAACAAAAGTAGCTTTAAATTGTTCTTGTAATTGAGCTTTATTAGGAGAATCAGTATTTGCTAAAGCTTTTGCAGTAGCTTCTTGCAATTTACCTTTCCAATTGTTGTTAGATTTTTTATCATCTAAATCAAAACTTGTACCATATCTTAAACCTTGTGCAACGTTCATTAAGAATTTGATATTTTCTTCTGAAGAATCTTCCGAAAGTTTATCAATAGCATTATTGATATTACGTTGATTGTTTAGAGTAAGTGCATCACCCTTTTGTTTCAACTGTTCTACTGTGTTTTTGTCTTCTCTTTTACCTAAAAATGAAACGTTAAACATATATTCTCCTAACCTACTATATTTCTTGTTTTTATTATACAACGGCATGGTTGAATTGTTAATAAAAAAACACCCGTTTTTCATATCTTTTAATATAATTTTACAACCTACTACCATTGTAATTTTTCATTATGCGTTTGTTAATTTTTCACTCAAAAATGCAATTGTTTTTGGAAAATGTTGTTGCAAATATTGAGCTCTCATTGCAAGCGCATAATTAGCTTTATAAGTATTTAAAATTGCATTTGTTTCTGCAATTGTTTCTTTTCTTCCTCTATCCTTTTGACCTTTTACAGCTTCATTTGCGATAAAGTAATCAATGTGGCTTCTTTGAGCTTCTGGATATTCTTTCAAGAAGTTTTTCTTTTCTTGTTCATAAACTTTTTTAAATTCTTTACTATTAGAAATTTCATCTTTAATTTCTAATTTAAAATCTTGACCAAGACTTGAAGGTCTTTTGCTTGAATCAATAGCATGTCCAAGTTCGTGTAAAAATACTGCTGGATTATCACTAACTGTCAATCTGCTTGAAGTTAAACAATCATCGCTGAACATATCCATATCAGTTGAACATTTTGATTGAAAATCGTTATAAACAGCTTCTACACTATCAACTTTATTAGCAAAATTCATCAATTCGTCGCCTGAAATTGTCTTTAACATATTTACAATAGCGCCTTTTTCTTGTCCATAAATTTTGTTTTCAAATTCTAGTGAAGCTTTTTTATCAGTGTTTCTTTCAGAAATATTTAAACCATTTTTATTTAATGAAATATCATATGTTTTGCCATTTCTTGTTGAAACAAAATTGTTTTCATCAATTTTTTCAAAAGTTTGTTTTTGATTCATCAAAACTTTTCCGTCAACATCAGTAATTTTGTAATCAATTATTCTGTTGCCATTTTTATCGTCTTGATATAGATATTGAGTTCTTGTCATATCAGAAGAACGCATATCTTTTTTAATTGTTGTAACACCTGTTTTTTCGTCATAAGTTGCTTTTGCTAAAGTTCTTGTCTTTCCATTTGGGAATTCGTATTTAACGTTATAAAAATTAGCAACTGGAGAAAGTTCAGAAATTTCTTTTCTTACTAGTCTACCTTGTTTATCTTTTTTAGTTTTTACCTCAGATAAAACGACATTAAAACCTGTTTTAGAATCCCAGTCCGCAACAATTTCAGAAGTTAAATTGTTTCTATAATCTTCTGATTTAATTTCTACAAAAGCTGCAGCATTATAGTTATCAGTCATTTTTGGCGTAGAATAACGTGTAACTTTTGAAACTTCTTTTGCTAAAATTTTTCCATTTCTATCAACAGTTATAGAAGTACCCTCTTTTTCACCTTCTTTTGCTGTGATAACAACCGTTTCATTATCATCAAACTCGTTTGCTTTGCATTGCAAAACTTTAGTTTTATCAGTTTTGATAGATTGACCAAGTTCAATAATTTTATCAATATTCCAATCACTTCTGATTAAATATTGCTTGCTATCATTGTCAAAGCCGGCTTTATTCAATTTGTCTTGGTTTTCAATAGTAAAATTATTTGGAGTTGTTTTTTCAAAAACATCTCTATTCAAACCCATTATTGGATTTGACACAACTTTGTTTTGAACCTTATTAACTGTTTTTATTCCAGTAAAATTTATATTACTAAAATTTATATTCACGTTTCCTACACCTATATGTCTTTAAAAACATGAATATAAAAGAAATTGCCCTATATCAAAATTTCATTAAAAAATATTACTGATTTTCAATTTCTTTTGTCCATTTATCTTTGCCCCAAAGTTCAAGATAAATTTTAGGTGCATTTTCATCTAATTTATTCAACGCATCTTCGATTTGCAATAAAATTTCTTTTTCTTGTTCTGGAGTAGCATCTTTTGGAACATAAATTGGTTCAGAATAACAATTTGCAATTTTTACGATACCCACAGGGAATTGTAATTTATCCCAAGTTGGAAGTTTAATCATATGTTTTGAAGGTGAATACCAATTCATAGGAATAATTGGCGCACCTGTGTGTTTAGCCAATGCAATAATACCTTTTTTAGCCTTTTTTTCAGGTCCATTTGGTCCATCAACCATAACTGCAACATTTTCGCCTCTTTCCAAAGCTTCCATCATTTCGATTGTAGAACTTACTCCACCTTTATCAAGGATAGCTCTGTTTTGAGAACCTCTAATTGTTTTAAATCCAAAATATTTTGCACCCGCATCAATGATTTCACCGTCCATTGAACGGCTAATTAAAACATTTGTATTTTTTCTATTTTTCAACCCAAAAATACTGCATTGGTGAGCATGCCATAATGCGTAAATTGCAGGTTCTTCATCTTGATAATTATGCAATTTAAACCAAGCCATGTGTCTTTGTATAGAAAACAAAAGAACAATAAATTTTCTTAGTATAAACGCTATTATTTTTTCATTTAGTGATAATTCTTTTTTTATTAATTTCATATTTTAAATAGTCCTTATTATTCTTTAAAATTATTATAACCTAAAAAAAGGGTAAAATCCGTTGACTTTACCCTTTTAAAAATATTTTAAAGTTCAAACTATTCTTGTGATTTATTTCCAATGATATCTAGAGCTTCTAATTTTATTGATTTTGCAACAATAAATGCTTCTGTCAACATAAAATAATATGCTAATAATGAAACTAAAATTGAACTAATAAAGAATAAGATTGGATTTTTCAAAACAACTGTACTTGATAAAAACCCTACTAACATAATTGCCACAAAGAACAAGCACATAAACAATGCAACACCTTTCAAGTATTGTTTTTTATCCAACATAAAGATTTTTGTTGCCATCATATATCTAAAATAAGTTAGTAAATTAGATTTGTAAGCGAACATAAAATTGAAGATTGGGAAATAGAATAAAAATACAAATACTGCCAATGCAATCAATGCAATTGTAATATAAAACATAATTTGGTTAGAAAAAGCTAATGCAACGATTATACTTGCAGTTAAGAATAAAGATGCAACAAGTACAAAAAGTACATAGATAAAACCAAATGCAACTGCGACTTTCAAACCTTTTGTGAAATTACATTTTAAACTCATTTCTGGTAAAGTAAATTCATTCTCTTGATTGGAAAGAGATTTAACCAACGATAAAACATAACCGTATGGGATAAACATTAAAACCAAAGAAACAAAAGCTAATAATATACCTACCCAATTCCAGATAGGATCGTGCATTGAATCTTGCCAATGAGAATTTAAAACTGGCATAAATTCTTGAAGTACATTTGCAAAATTGGATACTAAAGTTGATGCTAAGATAAACAAAAAGAAAATGTATGTTTTCTTAATAACGTTTGTATCTTTAAACATGTAATAAAAAGCTTGTTTCATGATATCTCTCCTCAAAGAATAATTTACAGAAAGATTATAGCAATTTCCATTAGCCAACGCAATAATTATTAACTATTGTGATAATATAAAAATAAAAAGTAGGATTTAAAAATGAATAGATGTTCTTGGGTTAACATGAAAAACCCATTGTATGTAAAATATCACGATGAGGAATGGGGTGTTCCAACGCATGACGACAAGGCTTTGTACGAATTATTAATTCTTGAAAGTTTTCAAGCAGGGCTTTCTTGGGAATGTGTTTTAAACAAGCGTGAAAATTTTAGAAAAGCTTTTGATAATTTTGATATTGATAAAGTTTCAAATTATGATGAAACAAAAATCAACGAACTTCTTCAAAATACAGGTATTATCAGAAACAAATTAAAAATTAATGCAAGCATAAATAACAGCAAAATCTTTAAAGAAATACAAAAAGAATTTGGCTCATTTGATAAATATATTTGGAGTTTTACAAATGGAGAAATTGTTATTGAAAGTTTTGAAAAAAGAACATTTTCCCCACTTTCAGATAAAATTTCAAAAGACCTAAAAAAGAGAGGTATGAAATTTGTCGGCACAACAATTATTTATTCCTATTTGCAAGCAATTGGAATAATCAACGGACATTCTGAAAATTGCGATAAATTCAAATCAAATTAGACACTCTTAAAGAATTTATCAGCTGCAGAATAATCTAAGTTTCTCATATAATCTTCAGAAACTTTTTCCTGATAATGTCCATTATAATATTCGAATTTATATTTCAAAAAGGCTTCAACAGCAATATCTTTTTCAGACATTTCAGGGTGCTCTTTTTTCATATTATCAATAAAATTCATATACTTCTTATCAATGACTATAGTTTTAAAACCATTTTTTGATGGTGCATCTATCTGGTTAAAGTAATCTGCATCATTCTTTTTTGCTTCTGAATACAATTTATATTCCATAAAGAAAGTAACAACTTCTTGTTGTAATGGAGACATTTTATTATCAAGAAGCGCATGTGTTAACTCATGTGCCATAACAGAAGCAATTTCTGGCTTTGAAATAGCATCATCAACAGTAATTATATTTCCAGTATGCGTTCCTACTGCATATTTTCTCTTGTTATCGTACAAACATTGATCTTTCAAGATATCTGCAAAATCTTGTTGTAGTTCAGTTGGTAAATGTTTCATGTTGGCCAACATATAAACACCACTTTCCAGCAATTTATGCGCCGCTTTTTTATCTTGAGTAGTTATTATATTATTTTTAACATTATTCCCAGCAGCTTCTACATATCCAACTTTATCAAGCTCCTCTATTGCTTTTAAAAATTCAGACAAATCAATATTTTCATTATGAGTTTGAGAAGAATGTCCGGCAGATGAGAAATAACCTTTTTCTTGATTATCAATTTTACCATCACCGTTCAAATCAAATACTTCAAAACCTTTTTTTACATTGCCATTTTTGTCAGTAATATCTTTAAACTCAGCTTTGGCATCAACTTTAAACAGATTTTTCACATCATCTGTTATAACGTTATTATTATTTTCATCTTTTATATCTAATTTTTCTAATTTTTCTAACTTTTGTTTTGTTATTTCTATTTTTTCTTTTTCATAAACAATGTGCTTACCTTCTTTATTGATAACACCAGAAGGATTATCGCCTTTTGAAGAGTCTTTGTCTAAATTTTTTAAATATTTTTCAAAATCGTCTATTTTTGAAAATTTGCTAACTCCGGCTTTTTCTTGATAAGTTTTTTCTACCTCATCAATTTTACCATCGTCGTTTAAGTCAAATATTTCCATACCTTTTTTGACTTTACCGTCTTCATCTGCAATTTTTTTTAGATACATCACTATATTCAAATCCAAAGACTTCCTTCAGTTCAGGTGTCATAATAGATTCACCTTCTTCATTTTTATATTTTGAAGCAATGTTATTTTGAACTTTTTCAAGCTGTGTTGGATTTAATTTAAACATTTTATCAATAAATTTAACTAAATCTTGTTGAGTAATGTCTTTTTTCTTAACTTTTTCATCTTGCAAAAAGATATTAATATCGTTTTGAGTAATAGTACCTTGAGAACCTTCCTCTTTATCTAACATTTTTATTGAGACAATTTTATCATCAGATTTTGTTGTTTTATTATTAGGATTATTCGTCAAATAATCAAACAAAAATTGTTCTTTTTTATTTTCTTTAAAATCAGCTTTTTTAATAGAAAATTTTCTGTTCTTAATGTTAAACTTTATTTCTTCGTTGTTAATTTCAGACATAGTTATCCCACCTTGCCCATGTAAAAACAACTAAAGCTAAAAAATTTACTAACTTCAAAAAAAGTTTTAACAATTTTTAGTATTTGAATTAAAATAATAAAGAGGAGAAAAATGAAAGTTTTAAGCAAACAAAAAAATTCAAGAATGTGCTTTATATGCGGAATGGATAACCCACAAGGCTTTAAATCACAATTTTATAATATGGAAGACGGAAGCGTAATTGCACCAGTAAGATACAAAGACGTACACCAAAGCTTTCCACAAAGAGTTCACGGCGGATTGATTGCAACAATGCTAGACGAACTTGCTTGCAGAGCTTATTGGGTAAACGGTGATTACACATTAGGCGTTACAACGTCAATGGAATTAAAATATAGAAAACCTGTACCTTATGATGTTGATTTGTTAGCTCAAGGTTATGTGATTTATGACAAACCAAGAATGTTTAAAACTAAATCGAAAATTATTGATAAAGACGGAACAGTTTTTGCAGAATCAATAACAACTTATTTAAAACTACCAGTTGAAAAGATTGCACAAAACGTAGACGTACATGAAGAAATGCCATATTTGATTGAAGACGGCATTACGGAAATTGATTACGTTTCAAAAATGGATTAATATATTAAAGATTGTAAAAATCATGCTCTAATCAAGCAATAATCATGATTTATCTACCTTAACTATGACATAAGGTAGTGTATTAAATATGTTAATTAATTCTGTAAATACAGTCTCAAAAACAGTATCTAAGCCATTAAACAAGGTTTTACCTCAACCTAAAATGATAAATGGCTTGGCTAAAGATACTTTCCAAAAAAACAATACTGTTACAGACCCAAAAAGAATGATGCCTACAAATACTAGTGTAAAAGGCATATTTGATTTGTCATATTCAATCCTCAGACCTGAAAATAAGGCAAGAGTTGATGAAGCAAAAGAAAGATTAAAAAAACAATACGGTAATGAAATTATTGATTTAACATTTGAAGCCGATAAATATTCATCAAACAATGAATATCGCTTAAAAGCTACATTCGGAATGTCTGAAAGTCATTCTGAATTTTACGATAACAATATAAATAAAATTGGGGAAGAAGACGTAAGCTATTATTTTAAAAATGGCAGAACAAATATTATCACTAAAAATATTGATTACAGAAACAATACAACTACAAAAGTAAGAAAACAATTTGACAATAATGGCAAAAAAGTTGTAACTGACGAAGTTAGGATTGTAAGAGATAAAAACAATAATATTGTTAGAAAAGAAATGATGACTCATTCTAACATAACAGGGGCTTTTGACCAAAAATATGTTTACCCGGACGGAACAGAAAAAATAATTTCGCAAACAAAGAAATTCAAAAAGTTTGACGGAATGGAATGTGTTCACAAAGATATGACATCACTTGACGGAACAAGAACACAATACAAACTTGAACAAGATAACAAGGGCAATAAACTTTTAGAATACAAAATTACCGATAAGGACGGTAAAGTTTTAATGAACTTAAACAAAACTATGGAAAGAGTTTCTGATAATAAAGTTATCTCGTCTAATGGTGATAAAGTTTATGAAATGACTTTTGAACCAAAACAAATAACAATCCAAGAAAGAGGAAAAGAAGCAACAATTATACCAATTAAAAAAGGCTTCTTCTCAAAAGGTTTAAAATTAACAGGCGAAAAAAAGGAAATGGCTGAGTTGTTGCAAAAATTACCAGCTGAGCAATTAAAAGTGTTATCAAAAACCGTAAAGATTTTAAATGGCACAAACAATACAAAAGAATGCAATATGCAACCTTTGTCAAAGACTGTTAATACAATAAACGAAGTCTTTTCAACATTGCACGAAATCGGTCATGCCGTAGATTACAAAAAATCAAGCTTGTTCTTGCCAGATTTCACAACAATCTCAAGAGATGATGATTTAAGAAGAATTTATTCAGAAGAAAAAGATAATTTTGATAAAGCATATCCAAATGTTCAAAGAGAGCACATTGATTACTTTATCGACCAAAAAGAACACTACTCTGGAAAATGGGGTGGTTTACAAGAGCTAGTTGCAGAAACAAATGCGCTAAGAGATTCATACACAACAGAAGAATCTTTAGGTGTACGTGTACAATACTTGCAACAACATTTTCCAAAATCAATAGCATATATAAATAGTATGTTAGAAAAACAATAAAAATATGTTAAAACTTATTAATACATAGTTTTATAAGATTTTTATTTGTTTTAAAATCAAATCAATAAATTAAGGAAAGCAGGGTGAAAATCCCACACTGGTCCGCAGCCGTAAGAGTCGGAATGCTTAATTTATTTTCAACCTCGAGACAGGAAATAGGGAATATGAAATATAAAATAGCAATTACCCTTTTCTGATTATATAGGCGGAAATGTACTCTAATGAGAAATACATTAGATTTGTACAAATTACCTCGCTCAGTTGAAAAATATACATTGACTATCAGACAAAAGGAGAAATATATGAAAATTTTACAAATGGCTTTTAAAGCATTACCTCAACAACAAGGAACAAAGGTTCAAGCTCAACAAAGAGTAACAAACCCTATATTAAGCGCACCTAAGATGAATTTACAAGGTCCTGAAAAGGATATGTTTGTAAAATCAGCACAAAAACCTCAAGAAACAAAGAAAAAAGAAGAATACACTAACGACGATGCAATGGCATTAATGAGAGAAGAATTAAAAGATGCAATGCCAGAAGAAGAATTAAATACATTCATGGAAAACCTTGACGGTATGTGCAAATATTTGAACATTGAACCAAAAGATTTACCAATCAATGAAGAACACCCTGGAAATTTAACAGAAGACCAAAGAAAACAAGTTTTCTACTTGTTAAAGGTTGATTCATTGTCTCCAGTTACAAAATAACGACGTGTAAATTATATAGTCTTTTTAATTAAAATTAATATAAGGAAGTAGGAATATAATGAAAATAAATAGTGTTGCTCCACAATTTTATACTAGTCATTTGACTAGTACCACTAGCAAAAATATTACCAAAGAAAAATCTGTAGAACCCGCATTTGGACAACAAAACAGGAATGCAACATCTCCAATTAAAAGAGATGCGCTATCACACTTGGCATATTTAGGTATTCAAAATCTTCCTTATACAGCAAACGTAACTTTTAAGGGCGACCCTAATAAACAAAAGAAAGGCTATGTACAAGTTTATACAGGCGAAGGAAAAGGTAAAACAACAGCTGCAATGGGACTTTCATTGAGAGCTTTAGGACAAGGTAAAAAAGTTAATATCACAATGTTTACTAAAGGTGGAGATAATTATGGTGAAATCAAAGCTTTTAATAAACTTCAACCAGATATTAGAAAAAATTTAACTATAAACCAAGCAGGGCTTGATAGAATTGTTTATACATCAAACGAGACCGAAGAAGATAGAAAAATCATGAGACAAGGTTGGGAAAACGCTAAGAAGGTTATTAATAGTGGTGAAGCAGACCTTGTTGTACTTGACGAAATCAATATTGCAGTAGATTTGAACATTATTGATGAAAAAGATGTTTTAGAAACTATTAAGAATAAACCTGAAAACGTTGAAATCGTAATGACAGGCAGAAATGCTCATAAGAGCATTATGGAAGTAGCCGATTTAGTATCAAACATTCAAGCCGTGAAACACTACTATGATGCGGGTGTTATGGCAAGAGAAGGTATCGAATACTAGCCATTTGACTAGTATATTTTTCAAGAACTAGACTTTTGACTATTAGCCATATGGCTAATAGTCATTTGACTAGTATATGAAAATTTTACCGCTAATAATCAAGTATTTTAACCTTCATGCCACTTTGTAGATTATAATTTGAATAATCTGTCGTATAATAATAACTTGGAGTTTGAATTGGAGGAGTAAAGCCCGTAGGCATTCCTCTAAAGTTATTGTAAAAACGTTTTCTTAAACTATTATGATGTGGTGAATAATATTGTTGGTTATTTTCTCTCATTGCACGTTTTAGGGCTCTGTATCGAGAATATTCATCACCAGACTGAATAGCACCGAAAGTTGCCTCTTCCATTCTATTTAGGCGTTGGGAAGGAGTTTCAGATGAAAAGTTATTGTATAACATTTTTCTTTCTAAGTTGTTAAATGCTCTTTGAGAATACATGCCTTTAGGTTTATACATTTTTGGATAAGTCTGGTAATATGTAGGATTAGGGATATATTCTGTAGTTGAGAAGGAGTAATCGCAAAATCCTACATTACCTGACAACAAAAAGAAAAATAAAAATGATAGCAAAAAAATATTCTTCATATAAAGATTTATACGAAGAATATTTTTATTTTTTAATTAGACACTTAGTGAATTTTTGTATTAACCGAATAATGAGAAGCTTCTTTCAGCGTTTTCAGAAATCAATGATTTCAATGATTCATATTCTGTGCAAGCTGCTGAGTATTCAGTTTCTGCTTGTTTCATTCTAATATCAAGAGCTTTTTCTTTGATTGTCATTTTACCAGTTTCAGATTCATAGTATTTTTGAGCAGTTGCTCTAGCTGCATCTCTAGCACCCCAATCAACTGTTTGCATTGTTTGAGTTTCAGAATAAGTTTCTGTATCAGTTGTACCTTCAGCAGCTTGAGAATCAACATCACTTAATGAAAGTTGTTGACCATCTTTTGAAAGAATGATTGAACCATTGATAATTGATTCTTTTAATAAACCAGCATCAGTTTTGCATCTATCTAATAAAGAAGAAGAAGATGATGATGATGATGAAGGAACTTCTTCGTAGTAACCGTAAGCAGAATCACCAACTTTAGAATCATCTGGAGTATCATTAGCTTGACCCATAGGTCCAAGTATTTCTTCTAATTTCTTTTGACTGAAAGCAACTCTAGCGTTATAGCTAGAAGTATCAGATGTTGAAGATGTAGCAAATGTTTTTGCTAATTTGTTAGCACTATAGTATTTACCATATTGGCATTCTTGTTCACCTTCTGGTTGGAAGCCTGTTAAAGCTTTGTAAGTTGTTTCAATAGTACTTCTTGTACCATCTGAATTCCAACCTGAAGCACCAGCGTTAAGGTCAATTAAACCTTTGTTACCCAATAAGTTAATTAATTCTTCAACTGTTTGAGGCATTTGCCAAGCATCGCCACCAGTTGTATACCATTTCCAAACTTTTTCAGTTGAGCCAGTTGAATCTGCATTTGCTGTTACATTTTTTTCTTTTATTTCATAACCAGCTCTTTTCAAGTTGTTATAGTTGAATTCCAAACCACCAGCTTTAGAGTTAGTTCTTGTATAATTTACAGTATTTGTAGTTGTAACATAGTTAGGACCAATGTTATTAGCTTCGTTTAACATATCATTATATTTAATCGCAATGTTAGTAGACATCGCAGAATAAAGCATTTTTTGATTTGTGCATTTCATAGAAGTTAACTCAAGATCGTTCATTCTTGATTGTAGAGTTAAAAGTCTTGCTTGATTTGCTGCTAAACCCATTACATTTTTCCTTTCCTTTCTACTTATCGGCACACTTGAAGAAAACCTTTAATACTAAAAACGCTCAAAACCATGCCATGATTGCGTTTTACATGATTTATTCGTTGATTTTACTGGGTTTCAGACCTTAAATTTTAATTGTAACAGATTGTAAACATCGTATTTTGACGTTACATTTCTTAATAAACACAAATAAAAAAGTCAAAATAAAACTTCATGAATTTGCCAAGTCAAAAAAAAATATTTTATAATTAAATAAATTAATTTAAGGTAGGAGATTTGGGATATGGAATTAGATATTATAAAAGCAGTAGACCCAGAAGTCGAAGAATATATTAAAGAAGAGCTAAAAAGACAAGAAGACACAATTGAACTTATTGCTAGTGAAAACATTACTTCACAAGCCGTTATGGCAGCTTGCGGTTCTGTTTTAACTAACAAATATGCGGAAGGTAAGCCTCACAAACGTTATTACAACGGTTGCGAAGTTGTTGATAAAATTGAAGAACTTGCCCAACAAAGAGCTTGCAAATTGTTCAACATGGCTCACGCAAATGTTCAACCACATTCAGGTGCTCAAGCAAACATGGCAGTATTCTTCGCATTGTTAAAACACGGCGATACAATCCTTGGTATGGATTTATCAAATGGGGGACATTTGTCTCACGGTTGCCCTGTAAACTTTTCTGGCACATACTTTGATGCAAAAAGTTATGGCGTAGACGAAAACGGTAATATTGATTACGAAGACGTAAGAAAAAAAGCTCACGAATACAAACCAAAATTAATAATTTGTGGTGCATCTAATTATTCTAAAATTATTGATTTCAAAAAATTCAGAGAAATCGCAGACGAAGTTGGTGCATACTTAATGGCAGACATTGCTCACATTGCAGGTCTTGTAGCAGCAGGTATTCACCCATCTCCAGCTGGTTACGCTCAAATCGTTACAACTACAACTCACAAAACATTAAGAGGTCCTCGTGGCGGTATTATCATGTGCAACGAAGATTTAGCTTTAGCAATCGACAAAGCTGTTTTTCCAGGAATTCAAGGTGGACCTTTAGAACACATTATTGCAGGTAAAGCAGTTGCTCTACTTGAAGCTTCAAAACCAGAATTCAAAGCTTATGCAGAACAAATCGTTAAAAACGCAAAAGCACTTGCAGACACATTAATGGAAGAAGGCATGGATATCGTTGGTGGTGGCACAGAAAACCACTTAATGACATTAGACCTTAGAAAATTAAACAAAACTGGTAAAGACATGACAAATGTACTTGAAACAGTAGGTATCACCGCTAACAAAAACACTGTTCCAAACGATCCTCAAAGCCCATTCGTAACAAGTGGTATCAGATTAGGTACTCCAGCCGTTACAACTAGAGGTTTCAAAGAAGACGACATGAGAGAAGTTGCAAAAATTATTGCATCTGCGATATATTCGTCAGATAATGAAGTAGGATTGAACAATCTTAAAGCTCGTTCTTTAAAATTGTTAGCTAAATATCCATTATACTAGACTTTATATAAGGAGAATAATTATTTTAATCAAGTTATCACAAGCACAAATCATTGGTGCAGTTATATCATATATATTAGGCGTATTCATCGTTCCGTCAGTTATCGCTTTCTCAAAAAAAGAAGGCTTAGTTGATGTTCCAAACGAAAGAAAAATACACAAAGTACCAATCTCAAGACTTGGAGGTGTAGCAATTTGGTCTAGCACAATGCTTACCTTCCTACTATTAGTCTTCTTGAGCTATTATCCATACGGAAGTTTATTATCAGGTATTCTTCTTGGTGGTTCTCTAATGTTCTTATTAGGGCTTGTTGATGACGTTTACAACCTAAACGCAAAATTCAAATTATTCATTCAAATTGCAATCGCAACATTAGTATATTTATTAGGTGTAAAAATTGACGTAATCTTCAATCCATTCGGAGGTGTTTTTGAATTAGGATTATTATCTTATCCAATCACAATCCTTTGGATTGTAGGTATAAGTAATGCCATAAACTTCATTGACGGTGTTGACGGTTTAGCTGGTTCAGTAATTTCAGTTAACTCAATCACACTTGGTATCATCGCAGTATCAACAATTCCTGCAAACCCTATTAGTGCACTTATTGCATTTATTCTAGCAGGTTCAACTTTGGCATTCTTAACTTACAACTACAACCCTGCAAAAATCTTTATGGGAGACGGTGGAGCATTATTCTCTGGGTTCTTACTTGCAACTTTATCAATCGCAGGGGTTATGAAAACTGCAACTTTGGCAATATTATTGCCTTTCGTAATCTTAGTTGTTCCAATTATGGACATAACTTTCTCAAGTTTACGTAGAATCATGAAAGGTAAATCGCCTTTCGTTGCTGATGCAGAACATATTCACCACAAATTATTAAAAGCAGGATTTTCACAAAAGAACACAGTTGCAATCTTAACTTCAGTTGCAATTGTTGGGGGCGCTATCGCTTCATATTCTGTAGGTTCTATCAAACACTATCTAGTATACATCTGTGCACTAGTGTTAATCATGTTTGCACTAAGTTTGATAAACATTTACAACAACAAAAATAAAAATAATTAACCAGAATACTGAAGGAAATTAACTATTTCAAGGGCGATTTCACGTTGAAAATCTAATGGCGCAGAACGCAAGTATTGGAAAGCTTCAGCTATACGTTGTTCTTTGTCGTACCAACGTCTAAGAATGTAAAAGCTTCCGCCAAAACATTCTCTTCGTTTCTTACTCCGAAAGCCTTTGCCTTCGTAATAATATAATCTGCGCATTTCAATTGAACATCTTCGGTTGAATTTTTAATTAAATTAACCGCTAGACTAACCGTAGGATCAATATCATACCAACGTTTTTGATGTTCCATAAAATTCCTTGCTTAAATTTACATGTTTATTTTAAGCGAAATCAGAATTTATTTCTAGTCTTACAGGTTTAGATTTTTCTTCAAGCTCTTGTAATCTTTCAATTACGCTAAACGCAATACCTTTTTGAAAATCAAATGGTGCACGTTTCAAATACTCAAATGCTTCTTGTAGAACTCTGTTTTTGTCATACCAACGTCTAAAGAAGTTTTTAACAGTTTCTTCTAAATCATCATCAGAAATTCTAATTCCGTAACCTTTTGCCTTCTTGATGATTAATTTTGCGCAATCAAGTTGGATTTTTTCTTCAACTTTTTCAAGCATACTAACCATTAAACTAACTGTGGGGTCGTTGTCATACCAACGCTTGTGTTCAACCATAAAACCGCCTTCTAATTAAGTAAATGTATATTTGTTCATGTTTACATACGGCAAGTTTCTAAAAAACTTTAGGATTTTAATTAAAAATTACTTAACAATACTACAAACTAATGAGTGATTTTATTAACTCACATTTTTCTTCATCAATATTTTTAAATAAAAGAGTCTTTTCTCTGGCAGTTTCGCCCTTCAAAATCTCAATATTAGATTTTGCAACCTTAAACTGCTTTGACAAAAATTCTACCAAACATTTATTAGCTTTACCCTCAATTGGCTGAGCCGTAAGTTTTATCTTAACCTCTATTTCAGTTTTTATAATCTCATTTTTTGAAGCGTTTGGAGATATTTTTAACTTAACTTTTAATTCCAAAATTAATGTAAACCTCTTGTAAAAATTGATTAATACGAGTAAAATAATTATACCATGACAGATGAAGATTTATTTAAACCTGTAAAAGAAACATTACTCGAACAACATCGTTCAGAAGAAGATATTGCAAAAATCGAAGAAGCCTTTGAATTTGCAAAGAAAGTTCACGGTGGTCAATTTAGAGTTTCTGGTGAACCTTATATCATTCACCCTGTAGAAGTTTTAAAAATTCTTTTGGGTTTAAAAGCCGATACTCACACACTTATCGCGGCTCTTCTTCACGATGTTATTGAAGACACTGACACAACTCCTGAACAAGTTAAAGAAATGTTTGGCGAAGACGTGTTGAGTCTTGTTCAAGGCGTTACAAAATTAAGCAAATATCAATTCAAATCTAAAGAAGAACGTCAAGCCGAAAACTTTAGAAGAATGTTTATTGCAATGGCAAAAGACATAAGAGTTATCTTCCTAAAACTTGCAGATAGACTGCATAATATGAGAACTCTTAACTTTATGGCACCGCAAAAACAAAAAAGAATTGCTCAAGAAACTCTAGATATCTTTGCACCTCTTGCAAACCGTTTAGGGATTGGTAAATTAAAAGCAGAACTTGAAGATTTATCACTAAGATATTTAGAACCAGACAAGTATTACGAAATTGCACACCTTGTATCTCAAACAAAAGCAGAAAGAGAAGATACAGTACAACTTTTGATTGATAAAATTTCTGCCGATGTTGAAAAAAGCGGTATAAAAGCACAAATCACAGGTCGTGCAAAACACTATTACAGTATTTACAGTAAGATGAAACGTTTAAATATCGCATTCCACGATTTGTACGACATCACTGCCGTTCGTGTAATTGTAGATACAGAAAAAGAATGTTATGAGGTTTTAGGTTTAATCCACTCACAATTTAAACCTATCCCAGGAAGATTTAAAGACTACATCGCAATGCCAAAAGGTAACTTATACCAATCATTGCACACATCAGTTATTGGACCTCGTTCAAAACCTCTTGAAGTTCAAATCAGAACTTGGAAAATGCACGAAATCGCAGAATACGGGGTTGCTGCTCACTGGAGATATAAAGAAAAAGGTTCTCAAAAAGCTAACAACACAACTGATATGCAATTCTCTTGGATGCGTAAAATGGTTGAATACGATAAAAACGCACGTGACGCAGAAGATTATGTAAATCAAGTAAAATTTGATATCTTCTCAGACCAAGTTTTCGTATTCACTCCAAACGGTGATGTATTCGATTTACCAGTAAAAGCGACTCCTGTTGACTTTGCGTACCGTATCCACTCTGATGTCGGACATAGAACAGTCGGCGCCCTAGTCAATGGTAGAATCGTTCAACTTGATTCAAAACTTAAAAACGGTGATATCTGTGAAATTTTAACTTCAAAACAAGCCGCTCCTCGTTTGGACTGGTTAAACTTTGTCGTTACAAAAGCAGCTTCTTCAAAAATTAGACAATGGTTCAAGAAAAACAAACGTGAAGACCACGTTGAACTTGGTAAAAACACTCTTGAACATGAACTTACTAAAGCAACCTTCGATGAACTTTCTAAAAACGGCGAGTTTGAAAGAATTGCTCAAGTAATGAACTACCAATCAGAAGAAGACCTATTTGCAGCTCTTGGTTATGGCGAAACTACTGTAAACAAAATTATTAACAAAATTCCAAAACCAAAAGAAAAAGAAGAAAGAATTTTAGAACAATCTAATCAACCTCAAAAGAACAGAAAACCAAAAACAAAGGACGTTGTTGGTTTAGAAGGTATGCTATATTCGTTCGCAAGATGTTGTTCTCCAATTCCAGGGGAACCAATCGTTGGCGTTGTAACACGTTCTAAAGGTGTTTCTGTACACAGATTAGATTGTAAAACTCTTGAAAACGTTGAACCAGAAAGATTATTAGACGTTCAATGGTCAGGTCAAAACTTACACAAAACATACAGCACAACTATTAGAGTTGAAACTAACGATAAGCTTGGTATGTTGAAAGATATTATTTCAGCCGTTTCTGATAACAATACAAACATCAATTACGCTAACGTTAAATCAAAACAAAATAACGTTGGTATTATTGAATTAGGTATCGAGCTTGATAACATCAATACATTGAGAAAAGTTATCGCATGTATTCAATCATTGCCAGATGTTTACTCTGTTAAAAGGGTTCAAACAAGTTTCTCACACGCCCCAGAACAGTTTGCTAAAAAGAATAGCAAACCTTCTAAAAAGAAATCTTCAAAACCTAAAAAATCTAATTAGATTTTACAAAAAATTTGATATAAGGTCTTGTGAAAAATCTTTTAATTTTGCCATAAAGTCTTACGTGGCAGAATTGAACAATCTTTCTATCACCTGCTAAAACTTGTATTTCACGGTTTTTAGAGCATTTATAAAGAACTGTGCCAACTGGAACATCTTTATATTTATCATCTTCGGGAACTATAACTCTTGTTTTGTAAGCATCTGGAATAAAAAATTGATTTTTATATTCAAAAAAGCAATTGTACCAAGGGTAAAAAGCTCTCACTTGTGCACAAATTTCATCTGCAGATTTTTCAAAATCAATCATGACTTCTTCTCTTTTGATGTTTGGATAATAAGTTGCTTTTTCTTCGTTCTGAACAAGAGGAATAATAAAATCTTCCTCAAGATTGCCCAACAACTCACAAACTGATTCGCGAGTTTTTCTGATAATCTTTTCTTTCAATTCTTTTGAAGTATCAAACTTATCAACCTCAACTTCACGTTGAAGAAGAATTGCGCCAGTATCGTAGTTTTCGTCCATTAAATGGAAAGTTATACCAGATTTTAATTCTTGATGTCTGATAACCTCTAAATAAGGGTTTGGACCTCTGTATTTAGGTAACAATGAAGGGTGAGCGTTGATAAAGGCTATTTTTGGAAGATTGATAATCTCTTTTTTAAGTCTTTCACACCAAGTCCCAACAATGATTACATCAGGATTAAGTTTCAAAATTTCTTTTTTAAACTTTTCACTGTTAACACTTTTTACCTTAATATCATTTAATTGATAACTTTTAATATAGCTATAATCCACTGTTGGCAAAATAAAATCACGAACCTTGTTCACGAACCAATTACATTTAACAGTTTCGTAACGCAAAACTCCGACGATATCACATTTTGCATCAAGTGCACCTGCAATTAAATTTGCTAACATCTCTGCATGACCGATTATAACTACTTTTAGCATTATTTATTTCTCCAATAATCTACATCTTTTGCAATTTGAAATTTTAATTCGTCAATAGACGAAAATTTATTTTCTTCTCTAATCATTTCTTCAAATTCAATTTTTATATTTTCACCGTAAATATCTTCGTCAAAATCAAAAATATTTACCTCCAGAACTCTTTTATTTTCATTTGAAACAGTAGGTTTCACACCTAAATTTAAAATTCCACGATAACGATTATTTTTAACAACAACATTTGCACCGTAAACACCGTTTTTTATATCAATAATGTTTTTAGGATAAAGAATGTTAGCTGTTCTGAAACCAATAGTTCTACCTAAATGTTGACCATTTATAACTTCATTTTCTATACAGAAATTTTTACCTAACATCTTGTTAGCCTTTTGAATTTTGCCATTTGAAAGATAATTTCTAATGGCAGTAGAACTTATAATTTCGTCGTCCATTTTTTCTGGCTGAATTTCAATATATTCATACCCAAAATCTTTTTGCAAATCGTACAATAATTTTTCATTACCAGATTTTTTGGCACCAAAGGTATGGTTAAATCCAGTTACGATAGCCTTTGGTGAAAAGTTTTTATACAAACAATCTTTTAAATATTCTTCTGCAGACAAATATGCAATTGTTGCAAAATCAATCACGAAAACGTAGTCAACACCTAAGTTTTCAATGTATTTTAGCCTGTCTGATAATGAACAAATATTTTTTGTTTCAATATTTTTAAAATAAGAAATCGGAGCCTCTTTAAAAGTGATTACAGCTGATTTCAAACCGTTTTCACGTGCAAAATTCACAGCAGAAGAAATAACTTTTTGATGAGCTAAATGAACACCGTCAAAATAACCCAAAGCCAAAGCTAAATTCTTTTTTTCTACGAATTGTGAATAGATTTCCATAGAAAAATTATACTAAATATATAAATAATATTCTTTATCTTTAAGAAAATTTATAAATAATGCGTGAGCTACGCACATATAGGCAAAAAAAAACTCTCTTTCGAGAGGCTACTTCTTTTATATGTCCTAATTTTTTATTTAGTGTTATGTGTTTAGGAGTTTATATGAGAGTAAATGTATTAGTGTTTAATTAACACTTTTAAAATCCACATCTATATATTACAATCTAATTACTTTTAAGTCAATCTTTTTGTTTCAATAAAATTGAGACTTTTCTCAAAATTAGCTAATAGTGTCAAAAAGACACTTTACAAAAATTAATATACTCCAATTCGCACATGTTTTTTAAAATTTTTGTGAAGTTTTGGCGCAGAATTTCAAAATATGTTATAACCAAAATAGAAATTTACTATTTACTATTTACTATTTATATATCGGAGGAACAAATGAATAAATACGTAGAAAGAGTTTTAGAACAAACTAAAAAGAAAAACCCTAATGAACCTGAATACTTACAAGCAGTAGAAGAAGTTCTTACATCAATTGAACCAGTTGTTGAAAAACACACTGAATACGAACAATTAGGCATTTTAGAAAGAATGGTTGAACCTGAAAGAATTATCACATTCCGTGTTTCTTGGGTTGACGACAAAGGTCAAGTTCAAGTTAACAGAGCTTTCCGTGTTCAATACAGTTCACTAATCGGCCCATACAAAGGCGGTTTAAGACTTCACCCTACAGTTAACCAAAGTATTATGAAATTCTTAGGTTTTGAACAAATCTTTAAAAACGCTTTAACAGGTTTACCAATCGGTGGTGGTAAAGGTGGTTCAGACTTTGACCCTAAAGGTAAATCAGATAGAGAAATTATGGCTTTCTGCCAAGCATTTATGACAGAATTACAAAGACACATCGGTCAAGATGTTGACGTTCCTGCTGGAGATATCGGAACAGGCGCTAGAGAAATCGGTTACATGTTCGGTCAATTCAAACGTATCAGAAACGCTTACGAAGGTGGAGTTTTAACTGGTAAAGGTTTATCATACGGTGGCTCACTTGCTAGAACAGAAGCTACTGGTTTTGGTCTTTCATACTTTATGCGTGAAATGTTAAAAGCTAACAACAACCAATCTTTCAACGGCAAAACAGTTACAATTTCTGGTTCTGGTAATGTTGCAATTTATGCTTGTCAAAAAGTTACAGAGCTTGGCGGTAAAGTTGTTGCTATGAGTGATTCAAACGGTTGTATCTACGATGAAAACGGTATTGATTTAGATTTAGTAAAAGAAATCAAAGAAGTTAAACGTGGAAGAATTAAAGACTACTTAGAAAAACATTCAAACGCAAAATACATAGAAAGAACAGATGAAGATTCACCAATCTGGACAATCAAAACAGACATCGCTCTTCCTTGTGCAACACAAAACGAAGTAACATTAAATTCTGCTAAAAAACTTGTAGAAAACGGTGTTATCGCAGTTGGTGAAGGTGCTAACATGCCTTGCACAAAAGAAGCTACAGAATATTTCTTAGAAAAAGGTATTCTTGTAGGACCTGCAAAAGCAGCTAACGCTGGTGGCGTTGCAACTTCAGCAATAGAAATGAGCCAAAACTCAATGAGATACTATTACACATTTGAAGAAGTTGATAAAAAATTGGATAGAATTATGACAAACATCTTCAAATCATGTAAAGAAGCAGCAGAAGAATATGGCTACGGCAATAACTACGTTGCTGGTGCAAATATTGCTGCCTTCGCTAAACTTTCAGAAGCTATGAAAGCTCAAGGTGTTGTGTAATTTATAATAATTAAAAATTAAAGAAGGACGGGTTCAATTTCATTGAACCCGTCCTTTCATGTCATTCTGAACTTGACAAAGCGAATAGTTGAGCTAGTGCGAAACTTGTGAGCCTGTCTCCGTAGTTGACTTTAAGCCGTTAGGCATATTATCCGATTTGATGCCTTACGGATAAAAGAAAACGTAGTGTGTTTCAGAATCTGACCAACATTAAAATTCACCACTACACGATAAAAATACTCAAAGCTTAACTAGTCCATTCGGAGTTGGTAAGGTCCTGAAATAAATTCAGGACGACAAATAACTCACAATTTACTAATTATGCAACAAGTGATAAGTGTTTACGACCAGAAGTACGTTCTTGTTGAGCTTCTGCTTTTACTTGTTTTCTTGTTTTTAAACCATATTTAATCAAAGCTTCGTTTGCTTCTTTTTTAGAAATTTTCAATTTAGAAGTATCTAACTTAATTTCGCCATTAGATTCATTTTCAATTGTTTTAGCAATAACTACAGGATATGCTTTAAAATCTTTCATAGCTTTTTTGTTATTGATTTTGTCAATAACGCCGTCCATGTATTTTTGCATATTGTCTTTAACTTCTGGGTGCATTTTCAACCATTCTGGGAATGGAGTGTTTCTACGTAGAGAGTTTGCGCCACGAGAAGCGTAGATATAGTTTGAAATATCGTTAGCACCGGCCTTAGAACCATCTTTAGGGTGTCTACATTTTACGTGCTCAATCGAACCTACTGATGATTCTACAAGTGCTAAACCCAATTGCCAAGATGTTTTTTCGATTCTTGTTCTAGGATCTTTTTGAGTAAATTTAACGATAAATGAACTTACTGTATCGTGTGCTCTTGGCATTTCTTCGGCAATAGATTTTAGTTCTTCTGCCTTATCTTGCTCTTTCATATCCTTCGTGATATTGCCCAATTTTTCCATAAATCTTCTTCTACGGAAGATGTAGTTTTCATTTTGTTTATCGATGATGTCTTTTGACTCCATTAAAAGATTAATAACTTTTTCAGAATCTTTTTCGTCGTTGATTTTTACACCACACATTTTATCAAGAACATCAAACTCGATATTTTTAATTTTTTCTAGATGTTCGCCTCTAACCAAATTTAAGTTTTGTCTAAGTGTTTTGTCTGGATATTTTTTGCTCAATTTTTCTAATATACCAAAAACTTCTCTATTAACAGGTTGCATTCTGTCCTCAAAAGGTTTTAATAATGCTATTGCTTGAGAACTTTTACCTGATAAATTTTCCTTGTTAAGATGAGAGATTTCCTTACCATTAATCATAGGAACGCCAGTGTAAGGACAAGGAACCCCGCCTAACTCTCTAATTGCTCTACCGTCTCTTGTATCGTCGACCGAAGTAAAAGAAATATTTGAAGCAGAACGTACAAAAGTATCAGCTTGCAGACCATTCATCTTAATAGGATTTGATTGGTATGCAAGAGGTTTTGTTAGTTCAAAACTTGGTCTATACATATTAATAGGATTGAGCATACTATTTATAGTATCCTCAATCCTAATTATTGCTAAAATATCAAGAATTATTTACATTATTTAATATTTATGACAAAGGTTTAATGTCTTCTTTTTTAACAAGCTTAGACTTATCTGGAAAACCGTTTTTGCCAATTTCGTAGAATGAACCATTGTATTCTATAACTTTATCACCAGCTTTTGTAAGTCTTACTGTGCATTGACCATTAATACCAGCTTTTGTTTGAGCTCTAAATTTGTCTCCCTCACTGTATGAAGAGATTTTTGTTAAATAATCATCAGCCCACATTTGACCGCCAGTAAAGAAATCTGTATCTGCCATGATTTCATCATATTTTTTTCTTTCATTTTCAGATAAGTTTGCTAACTGTTGTTCTTTTAAAGCTTGTAATTTTGATTTAGCATCTGTTTTTGTTTCTGCTTCAGCCTTAACTGCAGGTTGGTCTTTTTTAGGA
>SAMEA104315425__coassemble_504_pt1 | contig 39957 bp, 40 predicted proteins | sample SAMEA104315425__metabat2_low_PE_034 | metagenome-assembled genome bin SAMEA104315425 (sample SAMEA104315425) | gut metagenome | biome: Monkey gut; feature: monkey-associated habitat; material: faeces | place: China | collected 2013 | reverse complement strand
CTTACTATTATTAGAAGACAAAACAGATGATTACCAAGACAGAGTTGCCTTAGGTATCAAAACAGCTCTTGGCTGGAAAGAATTTACATACAAAGGTTTAGGACTTTTATCAAGAAAGTTAGGTAGTTATCTAATTAACGACCTTCAAATACAAAAAAATGACAGAGTTGCCATTCTTTCTGAATCAAAACCAGAATACGGAGCATGCGTTTTCGCATCAATTCTTTCTGGCGCAACTACTGTTCCTCTTGATATTAAATTAACTAAATATGAACTTATCTCAATCTTAACAGATTGCCAACCTAGAGTTCTTTTAGTTTCTCAAACTTATATTGAAAAAGCTTTAGAAATTCAAAAAGAAGTTCCGTCAATTGAACACGTTATCGTTATGGACGAACCAAGTTACAATATGACACTTCCAAGTTTATACACCATAAACTCAACTCCTAATTGTAAATGGCGTCATAGAAGTTCCAAGTCTACAGCTTTTATCATTTACACTTCTGGTACAACTGGCAACCCTAAAGGGGTTGAAATTTCTTTCAGAAACATGCTTGCTCAATTGAACGCTTTAAGCACTGTTGTTCCTGAATTCATTCCAGATGGAGAAAATACAAAGATTTTGTCAATCTTACCGATGAACCACTTATTTGAATTAACAGTAGGTTTCTCAACATTCCTACTTCTAGGTACATCAGTATATTATACTCAATCATTAAAACCAAAAGATATCTTAATGATTATGAGAGAAAAACAAGTTCAATTCATGGTAGTTGTTCCTGCTTTCTTAAAATTATTAAAAGCAGGTATCGAAAACGAAATTCACAACAACCCTGTTGCAAGAAAAGTTTTCCCTATCATGTACAACATTGCTAAATTTATTCCGTCATTCAGAATTAAGAAAATGATTTTCAAAAAAATTCATGACAACTTTGGCGGACAATTCAGAGGTTGTATTTCTGGTGGTGCACCAATCGACAAACACGTTGCAAACTTCTTTGAAACAATTGGTATCAAAGTTTATGCAGGTTACGGTTTATCAGAAACAAGCCCTGTTGTATCTGTAAACTACGACAAACGTAAAGATTACACATCTGTTGGTAAACCATTACCAGGATTTGAATGCAGAATTGACCCAGAAACTGGCGAAATTCAATTAAAAGGACCTTCTGTAATGAAGGGTTACCACAATCAACCTGAACTTACTGCAGAAACTATCGACCCAGACGGTTGGTTACATACAGGTGATATCGGTCACTTAGACAAAGACGGTCATATCCATATCACTGGTAGAATTAAAAACATGATTGTACTTTCTGGTGGTAAAAAAGTATTCCCAGAAGAAGTTGAAGCAGTGTTAGAGGCAAGCAACAACTTTGCAGAAGTTTGCGTAATGGGTTCTACTCGTGTTGGCGGTACAAAGAGCGGTACAGAAGAAATCGTTGCTGTTGTTGTTCCTAAAGAAAATTACGCTAAGGACAAATCTGATGAAGAATTAAACAAACTTATCAGAGAAGAAGTTAAACAATTATCTTCTCACCTTGCTCCTTATAAACGACCAGTAAACATCGTTGTTACAAAACAAGAACTTCCTAAAACAACTACAAGAAAAGTTAAACGTAGGGAAGTAAAAGAATTATTAAATATTTAATAATCATAAAAACATAGCAATAAAAAAGAAGTGGTTCAAAACTCACTTCTTTTTTTATTAGAAAATAAGTTGTGTTGCAACTAAAAATCTACTTCCTGTATTATGATTAAAATTATCATAGTAAACATAATTTATCATTAGTTTTAGAGCATCACCTTTAATTCTGTAATTAATACCTGCAGTATATTCCTTCTGCGGTTTATGCGAAATGTCTTTGTTTGGCGTAATTTGGTCATATCTTGCCAACAATTCAATTTTATCAGTCAATTTATAATACAAAGTTGTATAAAAACCTTCGGCTCTTGCAGTTGAAGAATGTGTACTTCTTCCATTGTAACCGTCTGCTGCCATGTACTCAAAATCCCATTTGAATTTTTTGTATCTATAAGCAGCATTAAAACCAATATTTTTATAATAATTATCACGGCTACCAACATTAAAACTTGTACCTAATAGTAATTTTCCGTATTTGCCGTCAGTTTTACCAAGAGGTTTAAAGTTGATATTTCCAACAAATTCAGCCCCAGGGAAAAACTGTAATAAAAATCTATCAGATGAAAAAACACCTATATCATAATCAACCAAATCATAACTACCTATAACTTTTGCACCCAAAGAACGAGCGTTTGAAAAAGTTCTAGAAATTTGAGATTTCATAATCAACGGTTGAAGATATCCAGACATACCGCCTTCATAACCATTTGCAGTACGTGTATGACCAATTCTAACTTTGTTATGTTTGCCAGCTTTTATTGTGATAAAGTTGTCCAAAATCATCGCATTCCAATAAGGAACATCTTTTACAGGAACAAAGTTAAAAGAAAATCTATAATCAATCGGCAATTCTCTTAATCTACCAACAACACCTGCTTCACCCATAAAAGTGTCATAATTCATGTGGTTTCCAACACCGTTAAAGAAATTGAATCCTAAATCCCCACGATAAGCACCATACACAAGTAAATCTTCGGCAGGACCTTTGTCAAATTGAAAATATAAGTGTTCATTCAATAAAGTTCTGTCATTCGGCAAAATCGGGTGTTTTTTTCTAACAATCATGCTAAGAGTAGGAATTGGAGTAACAGTTCTGTCCTCTTGAACAGGCTGTGATTCAAGCTCAGCTTGCAACATATCGGCAGATTCCCCTGATTCTATTTCAAGTTTTTCAACTACAAACTCTTCTTCATGAGAATAATCATCAACCCTATAATCAGGCAAAAATTCAGGAGTAGAATTAGTTGATTTATCAAGTAAAGATAGGTATTTTTCTTGAGAATTAAGCTCCAGCTCAATAGGTTCTAACTTTTCTGCCATGGCAGGAGAATTAGAACACATTCCCAAAATAAATAGTAAAATTGATAAATACTTTTTCATATTATTTGACCATAATATCATATTAAAATGATAAAAACTAAGTACATTTGGACTAGATTTTTATAAAAAAAAGAAAACACTTGACGAAAGAATATATTTAATATAAACTATTCATGACCTACGGGATGTAGCGCAGCTGGTAGCGCACCTTGCTTGGGACGAGGGGGTCGCACGTTCGAACCGTGTCATCCCGACCATTTAAAAAAGGACTTCTTTTAGAAGTCCTTTTTTATTGCAAAGTTTTTGGCACACGGTTACACCGTAACAAATATTTTTTGTAAATTATTCCCGAATTATTTTTACATTTAACTCATAAATAAATTTTTACTCTGGTAATTATTACCTAGAGCTACTTTCAGCTGTCAAGTCCGTAAAAATACTTACGTACAAATACGGACTTTAAAATTTTTCAAAATTCGTCATAATAAAAAGTAATCTATAGATTATTAACCACTAAAGAAATAAGTGGTGCAATAAAATAGTAAATAATCAATACGTAAAAAGGAATAAACACAAAAAATATTCCTAGCCAGAATAAAGGAGGAAATTTTTCAAAAATAGGTTTTGGAAATTTGAAGTTCGTCTTTTTCATAAGAAATTCAATAAAGGTTAAAATACACAAAAAGAATAGTATTATTGTTTGAATTAAATAATAATAAATAGTATAAACACCTATTCTTATTGAATATTCCATACCTCCATCAATAAAAGTATCATCTAATCTTTTTATTTCTGGATAAAAATAAAATATCCAGCATAGTAAGATACAAAGGCTAAAATATCCAAGTATTGATAGTAAATTTAAGAAAAAATATTTTTTTGCATTACAAATTTTCATATAAGAATTATAACACATATAGAAAGGACATAAAATGACAAACAGTTTAGACTACCAAAATAAATTACTAGAATTAGCAGATGAAAAAATTAAAACAGGTGATTTGATTTGGGTTAACTCTTACACTCGTGATGACGGAACAAAAGTCTGTGGTTATTACAGGCAAAAATAATCAATTCCTATTGCACTGCAAGCCTAATTGGCTTGTAGTGTTAAAGCATAAACAAAAACATTTATTCAAAATCAAACAAATCCTTGATTTCTACACCAAGATTATCAGCGATAATTTTTAATTTTGTAATCGTAACATCTGTTCTTGCAAGTTCCAACAAGCTTATCATTGAACGAGAAACACCATTCACCGCTATATCATCTTGTGTTAAATGTTTTTCTGCTCTTATCTTTTTTAAATTCTTCGCAAATTTTTCTAAATATGTCTTGTTCATTTTTTGATTGTTAGCTATACTAGCATTAACTACAACTAGTACTGCTAGCAATTCAAAAGGTATTATTATGTCAAAGAAAAAGATATTAATTGATTTAGACGGAGTTTTAAACAATTATGGAAAAGATATTTTTGACGAAAATTCTATTCCAGAAATAAGAGCAGGTGCAAAAAATTTTCTTGAAAATCTCAGTGAAAAATATGAGTTATACCTCTTTACATCTCGTAATCTAATCCTTGCCACAAAATGGCTTATCGATAATAATATTGATAAATATTTTAAAGATGTTACAAACATCAAAATACCATCATATCTTTATATTGACGATAGAACTGTTTGTTTTAAAGGTGATTACGAACAGACTCTTGAAGATATTGAAAACTTCAAAGTTCATTGGCAAAACTAAAGAACTGCTCTTAAATTTTCAACCATTTCACTTAAAATATCTAAAGTCTTTTCATTAGGTTGTTTTAAAACCTTTTCAAGATTTTCATCAAAATCTTTTGGCAAAATTTTCAAATTGTCTTTTGCGTATTTAACAAGTCTTTTTTCTCCGCAATGAAGTTTTTCATTAACGGCAAAAAGTACATCAAAATAGCTTGCAATAAACGCTGAAAGTCTATGATTTACACTCACGACATCGTTTCTTTTCAAAGCTTTTTCAATTTGTTCATAATAAGATGCGAAAGGTTTATCCTTCATCAACATCATGCTTCTTTTAATAATATTTTGTTTCAATTTTTCTGGATAAGGAGTGTTAATCTTCTCCTTCAAACCTTGTAACCAATTGTCTTTATCATAAACAATGTCAAAAATATTCAAAGTATACAAATAGCAAGTTGTATAACCATTTTGAACATAATTTTTTATCCAAGTATTTTCAACAACGTCTTCAAACCAATTTGTATTCCAATACATAACATCAAGTTGTTGACCCAATTCATCGACAAAATATTCATCGCCATTTCCAAAATATTCGCCACCAACTTCAAATTTTGAAGATATTTTTTCTACAAAATTTCTTCTATCTTCGACTGGAATATCTTTCTCTAAAAAGATATACAAATCAATATCAGAAGCCTTATCAGAAGTTTTTGCGCTACTAGAACCGCCAAAAGCAATAGCTTTTACTTGTTCAAAAGATTTATAAAAATCAATGATATTTTCTAAAACTTTATCCATAACTAAATATTTGCGCCACCATCTTTGATTTTTTTCAAAGCTTGTTTACTACCTTCTGAACCTTTTGCCAATTCAACAACAAAGTTAATTGCATCAGTATCACGAGCAATAGCTTCTTTCAAAGACATGATTTCTTCCATTTTTAATTTTGAAACATCTCTATCGTTTTTCAAATATTTTTTAAATATTTTTTGTGCTTTTTTATCAAATCCTGGTAAGTTTAATTTTTTTGCATACCATTTGTGGAATTGATGAATAAGTGAATAAGGTTCAACATTTTTGTCTTCAACGACAAAACAATCTTCAAACTTGCTTGATATTTTTTTATTCAAAACTAAATTCAAAAATAGAGCTTTAAGTCCGTCAATTTGAGTTAAAAAGCCTTTTTCTTCACCGATAAAACCTAGAATTTTATCAGCAAATTTAAGGTTATAAACCTTTGTACCTTCAAGTTCAATATAGCCTAAAATTTTATCGACATCATTTTCAAATTCTTTTAAAATATGTGTTACTTCTTGTTTTAGTTTTTGTTTATTTTTTTCAGTTTCAGTATTGAAATTTACAGTATAATCCTTTGATAAAACTGTCTTAGATGTAGAGTTAACAAAAGTTGTGCCCATTGCACCTTTAAGCTTTTTAGACAAAATCTTTTCTTGCAATGACAAAATAAATAGTGATATATTTTTGAATAATTTATTCATAAAAACTCTCAATCCAGTCAATTTATTATAAACTATTTTTAAAAAATATATCAACCCTTTACAAATTATTTCGGTAATATAAAGGATATAACTGTTCCAAAATCAGATTTTGTTTTAACAGAAATTTTACCTTTATGAGCCAAAACAATTTGTTTTGCGATAAAAAGTCCAAGACCTGTACCCAAACGCTTTTGAGTTCGTGATAAGGTTAAATCTTTGCTGAAAATATCATCAGGATTATCCAATTTTATGCCACGACCGAAATCAGCAACAGAAAATCTAACATATTTTTGGTTTTCAGAGATTTTTAAAATAACTTTTTTTCTCGTAAAATCAATAGCATTTGCAAGTAAATTTGTAACTACACGTTTTATTTCAATATAATCAAATTTTTGATTAGGATTTTTCAAATTATTTTGAACTACTAAATCAATATTTTTCTCATCAATTAAATATTTAATACCCTCAATTGCGTCTTCTACTAAGTCATCGACAGAATTAATTTTAATATTAAATTTCTGCTCGTTAATATCCATTTGATATTTGGTTAAAATATTATCAACAATATCCTTTAGGTATTTAGCAGAGCCTAATATATCACTTATAAGTTCATGGAATTCAATAGGCAACTTTTTGGACTGAAGAATACACGTTGCGGCTAAAATTTGGGCATTTATCGGGGTTTTTAAATCGTGTACAGCGAGAGCTAAATACGTCTCTAATGATGATTTTGATTGAGTGAATTGCATACATTACATTGTAGACACTTTTTCATGCGAGGGTAATTAACCAACTGGCTAATATTTTATTCTTTAACGGCACCTTTAATTAAATCGTTTATGAAATATTTTCTACCCGCTAAAAAAACCACAATTACAGGGATAATACAAATTACAGCACATGCAAGAAGTTCGCCCCAAAGAGTAATTTCTCTAAAACTACCCTTGAATATTGCAAATCCAACTGGCAGAGTTCTCATACCTTCACTACTTGTTACAATCAATGGCCACATAAAACTATTCCAATTTAAGACAAATGTAAAAATGGTCAAAGTAACAACAGCTGGTAAAGCTAGAGGCAAACAAATTTTAAAAAATGTTTGAAATAAGTTACAACCGTCAAGCAATGCTGATTCTTCCAATTCTTTCGGCAAACCTAAGAAAAATTGTCTCATCATAAATATTCCAAAGCCACCAAACAATGCTGGTAGAATCAATGCTGAATATGTATTTACCATATGTAATTCTCTCATCAAAAAGAATAGAGGAATTATATTCACTTGAGGTGGAATCATCATTGTCAAAAGGATTATAAAAAATAAAACATTCTTACCTTTAAAATCAAATCTTGCAAAAGCATATCCTGCCAAACTTGCAATCAAAACTTGACCTATTGTTGATAAAACTGCAACTATCAAAGAATTTAGAAAATAAGTTAAAACAGGTATATCGTTAAAAACATTTCTATAATTATCAAGACTCAAATTAAGTCCGTACGTATGAGAGAAAATTTGAGAGGTTGGCACAAAAGAAAGATAAACCATGACAATAAATGGAAATATCATGGATAAAGCCAACAATAATAAAATTAAATTTGAAATCAAAATTGCAAATTTTCTCATGTCCCAATTATAACATAGTTTTCAGAAACTAAATTTTCAAATGTTAAATAGTGTAAAAATTGCATTTTAAATGGTTTTTATACCATGTTTGAAGTATAATATTTTCATACATTAGTTTTGAGTATAAAAATTAGGGATATAGTTTGAGCTTAGCTGATTTATATAAAAAGATAGTAATATTATGTGCAATTTTTGCGTTGGTTATCACAGTTAACCAACCAGCAGGCGCTATTGGCTCAAAATCAAACAATAATACTCAAAACGCCCCTACTCAAGCTGATAATATTACAATACAAAAAGAAGCTCAATTCATTAGAAATATTGAAATTGAAGGAACTAATGTTATTAAGTCAGAATATGTTAAAACCCTAATTGACATAAAAGCTGGCGACGAATACGACACAAGTGCTATTCAAAGAAATCTTAAAAACATTTATGAAACAGGCTTTTTCACAGAACGTATGAGAGCAATCCCTGTTGAAAACTCAGACAACACTATCACATTAAAAATCGTTCTTGAAGAAAACATTCCTGTTACAGACTTTTTAATCGACGGCAATTCAGTAATTCCGACTGACGAAATTCTGCAATTTTTATTACCCCTAAAAGGACAACCTCAAAACTATGCAAAAATTAACGAAGCTATCGAAAACATTCAAAACTATTATGCAGAAAAAGGTTACATCTTAGCTAGAATTAGCTCTCTAACTGATGATCCGGACGGAACACTGAACATTGAAATTTCTGAAGGCATAATCAACAAAATCATGATTTCAGGTAACCACAAGACAAAAAGTTACATTATTGAAAGAAACATTTTGACTGAACCTGGAATGGTTTACAACGAAGATCTTATCAAGGCAGACTTGGTAAGATTGTATGCTACTCAAGCATTCAAAGATGTAAACAGAGAAATTGAACCGTCAGAACAAGATGCTAACAAGTACGACGTTACAATCACCGTAGACGAACAAAGAACAGCTCAAATCTCTGTTGGTGGTGGTTTAGACAGTGGTACTGGTATCTTCGGGTCTTTAGGTATCAGTGATAACAACTTTAGAGGTATGAACCAAAGAGTTGGACTTAACTTCATGCTTGGTTCTGGTGTAATCTTAAACGACTCTTCAATCGAAGATCACTTAAACATTCAAGCAGAACTTAGTTTCTTTGAACCTTACTTCATCAATGCTGATACGTCATTAATGAGTAAAATCTACTACCGTGATTTTGGTAGTTATCAAGTACCACTTGCAATTGAAAGAAGATTTGGTATTCAAGGTACAGCAGCTCACATCTGGAAAACAAACAGATATTTATCTACAACCTTCACTGCAGGTCTGGAAAATGTTGATGTTTCAGAAGGTGATGCTGGTAAAATTAAAGCTTTATACAATATCTACAACATACCTATCTCAAAAAGAGCTGAACAATTGGAAGGTGGTTTATTCTTAACTCTTGCTCCTGGTATAACTTACGATACAAGAGATACAACTATAAACACAAGACGTGGTACTTTGGCTAACTTCAAGTTTGAAGAAAACTTAGCATTAAACAACACAAGCTACACTCACGGAAAATTAACAGGTATGTTTAAGCAATACATGCCAGTTGCAAGCAAGTCTTCATTCTCTCTTACAGCTAGAGCAGGTGGAAATATTCACGGCAATATGCCAGAAGTTATGGCATATCGTTTAGGTGGACCTTACACTGTTAGAGGTTTCAAAATGAGTGGTGTAGGTACTGGTGATGCCTTCGTTATGGGTAGTGCAGAATTGAACACTCCATTCTTCTTCTTAGATAGAATTAAGAAGGTTCCATTCTTTGATAACGTAAAACTATCAATATTTGTTGATGCAGGTAAAATCTTCCACCCAACAATCTCAGATATTATTTATGACAGACCAATGCAAGCTATTACAGCTGGTGTAGGTGTTAAAGTTTATATTCCTGGAGTTGGACCATTATCAGTTGATTATGGTATTCCACTTACAAACCCAGGAGCTTACGGAAACAAAAACGGTTACTTCACATTCGGTGTAGGTGACTTAACTTACTAATAAAAATTATTATTTTTAAAGAAAGGATAATACAATGAAAAACTTAAAAAACATTCTTATCGCATTAGGCTTAACTTCAACTCTAATGGCAGGTTCAATGGCTTCTGCAGAAGGTATTGGTTACCTTGATACAGAAAAAATATATAACGGTTACGATGCAGTAAAAACAACAATGCAAGAAATTAGCCAAAAAGAATTGGCATTACAAGAATACTTATTACAACAAGAAAAAAAATCTAAAACTTTAACAACTCCAATTCAAAAGAAAAACTTTGAAGAACAAGTTGCTAAAGAATTCAAAGCTAAAAAAGAAGCATATTTAAAATTCAAAGCTGAAAAAGAAAAAGCTGTTTATGACAAAATTCAAGCTGCATCAAGAGCTGTACTTGTAGAACAAAAACTTGATGCAATCGTTGATGCTAGAGTAATTTTTGTTGGTGGAATTGATGTTAGCGATTTAGTTATTGCAAAACTTAAAAAAGGTGTAAAATAGTAAAATATAATTTATACTGAAAAATATCATTCATCTTTAAAAGGAGAAAACAATGTTCAAAAAAACTAAACTTCAATACATAATAAAAACAGTACCAGCTGATACAACAGAACCATTAGAAAACTTATTGAACGAAATGGCAGCAGACGGTTGGGATTTGTACTCAATGCACGAAGTAGAATCAGACGAAGGTTTTAATTTCAATTGTATTTTCGTTAAAGATTCTAGCGTATCTGCAAGCAGTGCTTATGACGAAGTTATGAACATTTCAGCTTTCAAAAGCCAAATGGAAAAAATGCTTTCTCAAAAGCTAACTCCTTACGAAATTACAAAAGATATTCAATCAAAAATTAAAGAACAAAAGAAGAAAGTTCAAAAATACAAAAACCAATTAGAAATCGCATCAGTTGGATCAAGCGAAAGAAAAAATCTTAACGACAAAATGTCTGCAGGATATAAAGAGCTTGAAAACCTTCAACACAGTTTGGTAAGAGCTATTTCACCAGACGAAATGTTTGATTACATAACAACAGAAAAATTTGCTATACACTTAAACGAAGAAATTGTTGAATTTGTTAGCCCAGAAGCTGAAAACAACAATGATTTGTTGAGCGAAACAGTAAAAGTAAGACAACAACTAACTGATGAACTTGGTTACGTAATTCCAAAAATCATGTTCAAAGACGACGAATTACTTGCACCTTATGAATTTTCTATCAACATCAGAGGTCTAAGTGTATTCAATTCGTTCGTATATCCAAATTACTTAATGTATTTCCAAGATGATATCAGCATCAAAAAGAAAAAGAACATGTTCACAGGTATTGATTCAATCACTGGTAAAAAGATTATTTGGATTCCAGCAGAACAAACAAAAGATTTTTGGCAAAAAGGTATAACACCTTCTGAATACATTGGTAGAGCATTAGAATATGTTTCTATCAAATATGTTGACGAACTTTTAGACTATGACACAGTTAACAAATACGTAGAACTTGTTAACGATAAAAATCCGTTCTTAGTTGAAAACATTATTGGAGACTTTATCTCTATATCAGAACTTAGATACTTACTTGTAAGCTTAATTAGAGAAAGAGTTTCTATAAAAGATATTGTTTACTTATTTGAAAAAATCAATGATTTTTCAGATGAGCCAACAAAAGAAGATTTGCTAGATAAAATCAGATTGTCATTAGCAAGACTTATCTGCAATAGATATTTATCAGAAGACGATGTAATAAGAGGTATTGAGTTTGGCGACAAGACAATGTTAAACATGTTCAGAGCCCAACAAGAAGATAACGACGATAACATCGTAAGATTAGAAGCTTCTAAGATTGAAACAATTGTAAATAAAATAGAAAAAGTTGCTGAAAAAGAGAACCTAGACGAAATAGTTTTAGTTGTTCCAATGGAAGTTAGACATATGATATTTATGATATTCTCACAATACATGAATAACATCTCAGTACTAGCAAGAGAAGAAGTAACAAATTATTACAATTTTGAATCAATTGCAGAGGTATAGTAGCAACTTTTTTTTTCACGAATGTTTAACCAAATATGAAAATACATGCTATATCAAATCCAATAGTTCCAAAACGTAATGATAACGTAAATTTCGGACGTAAATTAAAAGAAGAAGAAAAACCAGAATATTCTAAGGCAATACACGATGCTCTGGATTATTTGGGTGTAAAAAATTTATCAATGATTGTACACGGCTCTAGTTTTCCGTCAGATAACCGTGATACAGCAATTGGTTCGCCATATTCTAAAGGTGCCGATAAATTTGTAGATTTTATTAAAATGAATGGTTTTAATTCTGTTCAATTAGGACCAGGTGGTTCGATTGGTAAAAAAGATAACTCGCCATATATTTCAAAAGTATTTGCCAAAAACGAGTTGTTCATTGATTTAGAACCTTTAAAAACAAAAAAATATGCAAATATTTTAAGCGAAAAAACTTATAATAGTTTAACTACAAAAAACAAAGAAACAGAAGACAAAAACTACAATTACACAGATTTCAATAAAGCATTTAACAACTATGATGTAGCCTTAAAAGAAGCTTATGGAAACTTTAAAACAAAAGTTGAAGCAAAAGACAAAGATGCTTTGAAATTAAACAAAGAATACCAAGCATTCAAAGAAGAAAACAAAAATTGGGTTGAAAATGACGGCTTATTCAAAGTTCTGAAAAAGATGCACAATGACAAAAATTTTGAAGTTTGGAACGCAGTAGATAAGAATTTACCGCAAGGTTTAAAAACTGGCGACAAGGATTCGCAAAGACGTTACAAAGAAATCATGGCAAAACATGGTGAAGACGTTGAACTTAATACATTTACTCAATTCTTAGCTGATAAACAGCTAAAAGATAACACAAAACATAGAAAAGAAATTGGATTTAATTATATAGGTGATTTACTGGTAGGATTTAACGAAAGTGATGTGTGGGCTAACCAAAACGCATTTTTAAGCGGTTGGAAATTAGGTTGTCCATTCGGTGGTGTTGATAATTCACCACAAACTTGGGGCATTCCAGTACTTGACCCTAAAAAATTATTGAACAAAGACGGTTCTTTAGGTGAAAGCGGTAAATTATTAAAAGAAAAAATCGCATATTCACTAAAAAATTATGACAACGTTAGAATTGACCACGCACTAGGTTTGGTTGACCCTTATATTTATAAGGAAAACACTGTTCATAAATCAGCAAACGGCGCAGTTCAACGTGATAGATTATGGGCAAACAATGTTTCTTATATGCACGACATTGACCCAGACGGAAACTTTAAACAAGTTTTAAGCAAGATTGTATTACCAACATTCAAAGAATTTGGTGTTGATAAAAATGAAGCTGTATGGGAAGACTTAGGCTCAACAACACCAGCATTTGATTGGGTATATCATAATCAAGAAAACCTTCCAGGTATAACACAAACTCTTTGGAGCAGAGCAGAAAACGCTCCTAGAAAAGAAAACTGGAGTTTGGTTGTATCTCACGACTTTGAACCAGCAAGTGAAATGGTTCAAAAAGATTGGGTAAGAAATTCTGATGCGTGGAATGTTGATTACCTATCAGGCTACTTAAACCCTGATCCTGCAACATCTCAACGCAGAAATGATTATAAAAATGAAATTATTAATAGCAAACAAAGTCGTGTAGATTCTAAATTTACAGAATTGTTTAGAGGCACAAAGAACTTACAAATTATGTTCTCAGACTTTTTAGGCATTAATAAAACATACAACGTAGGTGGTCAAGATAATAAAGACAACTGGAAATTACGTGTAGATAACGATTTTGAAGACGATTATTATAGAAGTCTACAAGATGAAAATAGTTACGCATTAAACATGCCAGAAATCTTAGCACAAGCTGTTAGAGCAAAATCTGGTATGGAGGTTGCAAAAATTAGTGGTGATGCTTATAAGGCAAATGCTAAAAGAACAGAACTTGATAACAAGTTAAATCCTCTTTTAGAAAAACTTGATAGCTTCAAAGACATTTTGAAAGAAAAAGAAGTTGAAGAAGTAAAAGTTAAATCAACTAAAAAAACAAAGAAAATGGCAGAATCAAAACCACAAGTTGAAACTACAACTAAAGCAAATTCAACTGTATCAAACCCAATAGAAAACAAAAAAACAGAAGATAAAAAATCATTAAACAAAGCAGGCGCAACATTAGGTATTGTTGTAGGAATGGCAGCTTTGTACAAAATAGGAAAAGCTATTGTTAATAAGTTCAGACACAAAAAAGAAGAACAACAACCTCAACCTCAAGTGGTTGAAGAACAAGAGTTTGTTCCAGAACACATTAAATTAAAAGTAAAAGTTGAAGCGTAAACATTAAATAAACGAAGATAGAAAGACCGATATTAAAATATCGGTCTTTTTTTAGTACTAATAAAATTATTTATAATAGGCGAAAAGTCCAAGTAAACTTGGACTTTTCGTTTTATCTCATCTCTCTTAAAACTTTAATTTTCTTTTTTATCTCTTTTAATATTTGAAACTCTATAAACCAATTCTGCTTCTTTAGAAGGTTCGATATTTTCTTCTTCAATATCGTAGATTTTGTTCAAATCACGAGCCCTCATTTTAGAATTGAGAACATTTGCAACATTGAGCATTGCTAAGGAACTCAGAGTAGCATTAAGTTGAGCACTTCTATCAACGTAAGGTGAATTATTCATTTGAGAATTTTTTTGTTCATCTTTGTTTTTACGTTGTTGGTAGTACTCGTTACCTTGACCTTGTTTATCATCTTGTAAAGATGCAGCCGTACCAGAAATATCACCGCTCTTGAAATTAAAAGCGCCGCCTATTCCATAAAATCCTGCTGCTCTATTATCTACCATTTTTGACCTACTTAGTCTTTACCTACCGCATACCCTCTGTATGCATGTATATAACACCCCTAAAAAAATTTTTTGCTACCATGTTTTTTCATGGTTTACAATTGTTTACAATTTAATTTTACCTTGACGGAAGATTACTGTTTCGTCATCGAAAACACCTGCAACAGTTGATGCAACTCCAGTTGCTTTGTTACCGAAATCTTCTACAACGTAGTCAACTTTTAGGTTGCAATCTCTTACAACATCTTCGTATGTTAAAGCTGGGCTTTCACCAGAGATATTTGCACTTGTTGTAGCAAGTACACGTCCTGGGATAAAATCACAAAGAGCTTTAAATGTATCATTTTTTGGAACTCTGATACCGATTGTATCCATATTTGTTGATAACCAATTTGGAACTCTTTCACTTTTTTTCATAACAAGAGTCAATGCTCCTGGAACATATTGGTTAATGTATTCATCAGCTTTTGATGGAACAGAGTCAACATATTTTACCAAGTTGTAGATAGAATTTGACATTAAAATAAGAGGTTTTCTTTGGTCTCTTTTTTTAATCTCATAAATTCTTTTACAACCACGTTCGCTAGTTGGTAAACAACCAATGCCCCAAACTGTATCTGTTACGAATGCAATAATACCGTCATTATTTAAAATTTTTATAATCTTATCTTTTTCAAAAATCATTTTTTCGCCTTCACTAATCTATTTTTTAACTCTAATACGTATTCATTTCTAAACAATAAATTTAGACCAATATAAATTATAATACAAACAAGACCAACCGTACAAATTTTAAGAATTTCTAACAATTGAACTTGCATTTGAATTTTATCCATAGCAAAACTTAGTGCATAGCAAGCAACAAGAGTTATAGCTCCAGCTACAACCATTTTTAGGAAATTTTTGAATAAACTTCTGTAATCCATTTTAATTTGTTTAGAAATCAATACACCTAAAAGGACTGCGTTGAATAGAGTTACAAGCGAAGTTGAAAGAGTGATACCTGCGATACCTAGTCTTTTGACTAGTAACATATTTAAAACAGCTTTTAACACAATAGAGCTAAAAGCCACGATAAATGGTGTTTTAGAGTCATTAAACGAATAAAAAACTCTTGTAATAGAATCTCTAAACACGTACGGAATAATTGAAACAGACAAGAACCACAAGGCTTCTGTTACCATAAATGTTGCGTTGCTATCAAATGCACCTCTTTGGAATACAAGTGCAACCGCATCTTGCCCAACACAGATAATGCCGATAATAACAGGAATTGCAGCTAATAATAAAACTCCGACACCCTTATTAAAATATGTTCTTATGCCGTCCCAATCTTTTTGACCAACAAGTTTTGAAAATACTGGGAACAATGGAACCAAGAAGGCTGTAACTAAAATTCCAACTGGGAATTGGAAAATTCTGTTTGCAAACCCAATTGCTGTCCACGCACCTTCTTCAAGCGATGATGCAAAAAACATATCTACATAAATATGTATTTGACCAACCGTTGAACTCAAAACCGCTGGAAATAGTAATTCTAATATTGTTTTAAAGTTTGGATTATTGAAAAATTCAAAATTAGGTTTAAAATTAAAACCTAGTTTGATAACCTTTGGTAATTGCAATAACAATTGACAACAAGCACCCACCATAGTTGCACCAGCTAGTACATAACCTGTCTTATCACCGCCAGTTGCCATTAATGCACCAATAATTACAAAACTTACCATCATTGGAGAAAGGTTTGGTATTAAAAATTCGTTATAAGTAACAAGAATTCCATACATAATACCAACAAGTCCGCCGATTAGTATTGTTGGCGCCATTAATTTTAAATGGTTTGATGCTAAATGTATCAATTCAGCATTGCTATCGCATGATATAATTATAGACATTATTTGTTCTGAAAATACGAAAAATAAAATTGACAAAAATAAGAAAAAGATAAAACTTGCCGTAACAAAAGTATTAAACAATCTCTTTGCATTTTCAGGAGCTTTAACGTTAAAGTTTGGAATAATCTTTGAAAAAACTGCAACAGTTGAACTATGGAAAGGTCCACCAACTCCGCCTAAAAGAATTACTGCAAGTGCCGGAATTTGATACGCATAAAAATAAGCATCAGAAACAGTTGAAGCGCCATAATAATTTGCCACAATCACGTCTCTTACAAACCCCAATAACTTACTAAACACAGTAACCACAGCTATTATCCAAGCTGCTTTTAAAATTGTCGTAGTTGTTTTTGTCTCGCTATTCATCTTCACCTGTTAGTTCAACATAAGCTCTTAAAGCTTTTCCAGTACCCTCATCATTTGGGTAAGAATATGTAATCACATTTTCACCCTTCTTCAAATATTTTGAAATATCTACGGCATCAAATTTATGAGAAGGTAATAGATGTTTTTCCAACAAAATCATAACATCCTTACCATTTATATTAACTAGAATTTTGCCAATTTGATATTTATTATTTATAACCAATCTTGCACTTTTTTGGTTAACGAAAAACTTTTGAGTAACAGATTTTTGCGCCGGAGTGTTAGAAATAATAATAGGCATTGTTGCAAGTGAAATATCTGTGTAATAATGTCTTAAAATTTGAGAATATGATTTTTTCAAATCTGTAGCCATATAACCCGCACCGTATTGGCTCATACCAACACCATGACCAAAACCGCCACCATAAGCTGTTATTGTATCAAGTTCTTTTTTAGTAAACAAACCTTCGCTGTATGTTTTTTCAAAATAAACATTTGCAGAAGGTAGAGCTTTTCCGTCTTTTGTAAATATTCTTCTAATAACCAATTCTCTTGTAACTTTGTATTTGTTGTTTTTGAACACAATTTCCATTTCAATAATTTTTCCAGAAATACCGTGTTTTTTAACAACAATATCTTGCAAACCTTTTGGAGTTTTTACGTCTTTATCCTCAGGAGTAACATAAGGTGAATTTGCAGGTTTAACAAGGTTTTTAGCCAAAATTTCTTCTAATTCATCACGAGACCAATCTCTTGTCCAACGGAATAGCGGAGATTTGCAGTCATAAAGACCTTTTGGAGTGTTCATATAGAACTCTTTAACATCTTCCTGAGTACGCAAAGGTTTAATATTAGGATTATCTGGAACCGCTACTAGGTAAGGCTTTGTAATCCTTTTTGCATCACCATAAACATTATCATAATATTCTGTATATCCACCAGCAGTTGAAGAATATTGAGCTAAAATCAATTCCCAATCATAAAGTGCTACAATACCTTGAGTTTCTGCAATTGCCTGATTAGAAAGAGATTTTTCTGTATTTGCTCCAAAATAAACTTGACTTGCAACACTATCGTTTACGTCAAATTCTTTGTATGCTTTTGTTCTTGGTGATAATACATAATTTCTTGCGGCAACTGTTTGAGCTTTTAAAGCTTGCAAGCCAAAACTTACAGGCATTTCGTTTGGAACAACACCACGCAAATATTCTTCGGAATCAAGAACATTTACTAAATAAAATCTATCTTTTTTCTTTTCAGATTTTAAGATTTCAAATTGTCCACGATAATATGCTTGCTTTCCGCCTCTTTTTAATCCATTTATTCCTATCCAGCCCGTAGGTGATACAATTAAAAGATTTTGTTCTGTCTTTAGGGGTTTTTTCATTTCTTCTGTTAAAATAGTATATTTGCCATCTTTCAATGTTATTTGAAAGTTAGTTTCTCTATCTAACTTAAGAAGTTCTTTTTTTGTATCTTTTTCGTAAACATAGACAGTACTTAGCGCAAACAAAGTTATATCTGAATAATCAAGAGATGAAAAACTTTGATTGCTAATACCAACACGAACCGTTTGAGCTTGTACACAAAGGTTTGAGAAGAAAAATGCAATTGTTAAAATTAATATTCCTAAGAATTTTTTAATTCCCAAATTGTACCTTCCTTTGAATCCTTTAAAATAATTCCAACTTCATCACAAGCTAAACGGATTTTGTCCGCTAAATCCCAGTTCTTTTCTTCTCTTGCAGTTTTTCTAAGAGAAATCAATTCGTCCATTGATGAAAGATTTTCACCTAGTTTTGAAGAAATTTCTGAAACTTTTTCTGCTAACTCTTCATCAGAAAGAGTTGTCTTTGTCATATTGAAACCAAGTGTTTCAGCTAATTTAACCAATAATGTGTAAGCGTATGGAACATCTTTATTAGCTTTATTTACTAAATCAAATAGAACAGCTAACGCTTTTGATGTGTTTAAATCATCGTCCATAGCTTCAATGAATTGTTTGTATTCTTCAAGTTGAGTCAAATCAAGAGTTTCATCAATTTTTGTAGCTTTTGCATTCATTAATCTTTTTACACCATTTGATGCTGAAGTTAAAACTTCATCAGAGAATTCAACTGGCATACGATAATGGTTTGTTAAGATGAATAATCTTATTGTGTTTGCATCATAAGATTTTAATAATTCATCAATAGTTAAGAAATTGCCTAATGATTTTGACATTTTTTCATTGTTGATTGTTACAAAACCGTTGTGTAACCAGTAATTTACGAATTTGCAACCATTTGCACATTCAGATTGCGCAATTTCGTTTTCGTGGTGAGGGAAGATTAAATCAGCACCACCAGCGTGGATATCAATAGTTTTACCTAAATATTTTCTACTCATAGCAGAACATTCGATATGCCAACCAGGACGACCAACACCCCAAGGAGAGTTGTAACCGAATTTTTCATCTTTTTTCCATAATGCGAAATCAAGTGGGTCTTCTTTTAAATCACCAACTTCAACTCTTGCACCGCTTTCTAGTTGGTCAATAGGCTGTTTTGAAAGCATACCATAGTTTTTGAAATTTTTAACTCTGAAATATACATCTCCACCAGCTTCGTACGCATAACCATTTTTGATTAAGTCTTTTACGATAGAAATCATTTCACCAAGAGTTTTTGTAGCAAATGGTTCAATGTCTGGTTTTAGAGTATTTAAAGCCTTCATACTGTTTTCAAAAGCTTTGTACCAATATTTTGAAACTTCTTCTGGAGTTTTATTTTCTTTTTCAGCTTTTTTAAGAATTTTGTCATCAACGTCAGTAACATTACGGCAATAAGTAACGTCATAACCTTTAAATTTTAAATATCTGTATAAAACGTCCCAAGTAATATAACAACGAGCGTGTCCTAAGTGAGCATTATCGTATACTGTAGGTCCACAAACGTACATTTTAACTTTGTTTGGCTCAATTGTGTTAAATTCTTCTGTCTTGTCAGTAAATGTGTTATGTAATTTTAGCATATCTAATTCCTTTTTCTTTTATTTTACAACAAAAAAAGAAATTAAAATGCCCACAAGGTTAATTATTACAAATACCACTATCGATACAAAAATTTATAGCAAAGATTTAGCTAATATTTTATGCTACCCTAAAGTTATGAAAAAATTTATTATTGCAATATCTATAATATTTATTAATTGTATTTCTGCAAATGCGGAATATAAGCCAATTCCTATGGATTTAAGTCTTCAATACAAGACTGAAATAGAACAAATTATTGATGAAAATTATTCTCAAATTTTAAATGATATTGATAGTAATGTAAAAAGGGCAACTGTTTACTACGATAATATACTAAAATATGGGTTTAATATTGAAGATTATATTAATTTAACGCAAATTTCTGAAACTTGTATACCTTCAACCGATTTAAAATTATACGAAACTTTAATGAAAATAACGCAAGAAAAATATCTAGGTCTAAAATACACACCAATTGAAACAGATTCAACAAACCCTATGGATAAAATTTTAATGCCATATTTTTTAGACAATAATATCAACACAAAAAAATTGTCAAAAATAGTCCGATATCAACATAAAAAATCTAAAACTGTTGAGAAATATATCAAAAAGGCAGAAAATTTGCGTAAATAAAATTTGAGAAGACTGACAAAAAAACCTCTAAAAATAACCTCTAGTTATAGTATAATACACTTATGCTAAATAAAACCGATAAAACATTTATAGTATCAGCAATAGTATTTATTGCTTCATTGTTAGTACCAATACTTTCGATAATTACTTCAGATTTAATACCTGCAGAAAGTTATCGCTACTTATATTTTACTTTTGTATTATCTTTAATACTTTATCTTGTATTTATCCCTATAAGTTATATTATCCAAGTTATTACTCTTATCTTAAAACTCCTTGCAAAAAATAAAAACAAAAAAGATTGGATAATAATATCTACAAATTTCTGTTTTATATTAATTTTTAGCTTTATAATACTCTGCCTTATTGGGCTTACAATTGTACTATAATCAATCTTTTTGTCCTTTATTACAAATACCCATTTCAACACATACTTGATTTTCAAGTATTTTATCTATTGTCGGAAGATGTAAAGTAACTTTAAAATAAAATATTTGCAAGATTAATAAAACCAACAATAAAACAGTTTTTAGTCCAAGTGAATAATTTTTTATTAATATTGTTAAAAACAATCCAAATAATACTATGACTCCAAATAAAAATAACAGAACTTGAATATCAAATAAATTTGAATATATTGCATGCAATAATATCATGCCAGCGTGAAATATCCATATACAAAAACCTAATATACAAAAGATATTTAACAAGATAAAACTAGGTATTTTAATGTAATCCTTCATATAAATAATATTACGTTATTTTTTATATTTAGGCAATAAATCACGCATCAAAATGGAACATTTTGTATATTACTATCCAACATTTTTTAATTTTGTATCAATACTCAAATTTTTATTTTTCGTTTCTCTTTATTTAGTATTTGATTTTTTAGAAATAAACAAATAAGTAAGATAGCTAAAAGTTACACCACCAAAGGATAAAAGCAAATAAAACAAACAACTTGCTGTCATAATTTTATCTAAATCATACATAAGAATATAAATCCACATCAAGTCAAATAGTATTGCTGAAATTATTCCTGATATTCTCACATTTTTATTATTATCAAAGCTTTCCAGTAAATTTTTAAAATATGTTTTTCTTTTTAAAAGAAAAAATAAATAAATCTTTAATGTAAATATTATTGTTAGAAGTATAAATGAAAGAACGCATAAAAAATAAATTAAATAAACATTTTGAAAGAAAGTAATAATACGAACAAAAACTATAATATTAAGTAAGTATACTACACTCAAAAAACCTACTAAAAATCCAGCATATACAAAATTAAAAAGAATAATTTGCAGTGATTTGTTCATCTTTTATAATAATCCTTTCTGTTCTAAATTGATATAAACAAGAAAGGTCAAGAAAGTTAAGGTTAATGAACCTAATCCAAAAAAACAATATATGTAAATATTTAGCACATCTATAATCTCAATTGGAGGAAAAAATGATATTAATAAAAAGTCAATAAAAAATTCAAATAAAATAGTACCTATTTGAACGTTTTTTGATTGTTCAAAATATAGAAAAATATTTTTAAATAAATTAGCTTTTTTTAAAAATACCAAAATCAAATTTTTAACAATTAGAATTAACATAACTGTAAAAATATTTAATACCACCAAAAATCTAAGAAAAGCATTTGGAGTTTTCCCCAGATGAATTCCGTATTGAAAAAATAAACAAAATATAATCAAGTATGCAAAAACATAAAAAATATTAAAAACAAATACTGAAGAATAATATTTTAACGCATTCATAATGTTTTATCCATCTGCTATCTGTAAGTATAATAATATAAATATTGTTAAAAATATATATTTATTTTCGTTTTATAGATTTATCCAATCAATATATGGCACTTTTACATAAATAACTTCGTAATAGTTTTTTGCTAAACCTATATTTTGCAAAAATCTTCCAAATTTTACATCTGGATTACTTTCGCCCTTATTGAAATCATAGGTATCAATTATTATCGCATGCAAATTTCCAAAAGAATCAACATCTCCTTTTTTAATTTTATTATGACAAATTTTAGAAAATATTAAAGTCCGCAAAAATACGTACGTATTTTTACGGAAGTACTTTTACGGACTTGACAAAATTTGACACTAAACACCCTATTCCGTTTGGATTGATAAATTCATAAATTCAATATCGTCATAATCAATATATGTGGTTTCCATCATGTTATGACCTGTTTTTATAGTAAGCTCGTTTTTACCATTATAAACTAGCATTGGCGGAATTTTTATACGTTGATTGTCGCCGTTCAAATGAAGTTCTGAAATCTTTGAACCATTCACAAAAACTTCAACTGGTGATGAGTAAGCCGTAGTTATACGATTTTGTCCAACCTTGTTTGCAAGTTTTGTATCAAGACCAATCAGAGAACCAATTACGATATAAATATTTTGGTTTGGCGAAGTTTTGGTTATCGAAAATGCTTTTGAATAAGAAGGTCCAAGAGATTGAGCCTTAAACTCAGTGGAGTTCGCAGAAGTATCAGAATATGCGCCGTCCCCTAAGTGGCAAACAGTCGAATCTATTACAATATCAAAAGGTTTCGATTTATCAATACCCACTATAATAGGTTTTGATAAAGAATTTTGGTTTAGAGTCAAAGAAAATGGACGATAACCGTCTTTTGCGACAGCCAAGATAGAATTATCACGAACTTTTGTCTTTAATGAAAAATACCCATTTGCATCAGTGTAAGTTGTATAATTTTCTTTTGGCAAAATAACTTTCGCATAAGGGATAGGAAGATTTGTAGCCGAATCAAAAATTTGGTTTTTTATCGGTTCAGTTTCTTTTAAACGAGCTGTTGAAACACCACCTTCAAGAGTTGCAGCATGAACAGATATGTACGAACAGATTAGCAAAGCTAATGCAAGATAAAAAAGTTTACGCATAATTTTCCCCTCACTCACAAACACAATATAAAGTTTTTTGGATTGAAATTTGAGAGAAAAAAGTTTTATAAGAAGGAATAAAAAAGTTAAGAAATAAATAATATTTGAAATTTGAAAATTTTTTGGTATGATATAAGCAAGGCACATAACAAATATTACTAATGAGCCGATGTGATGGAATTGGTAGACGTGCTAGACTCAAAATCTTGTGAGGGCAACCTCGTGCCGGTTCGACCCCGGCCATCGGCAATTTAACAAAAGACTCCTTTGGGAGTCTTTTTTAGTGCAAAAACCGGCACGAGGTTTTGTCGTATTCTATCTGAGTACGCAACCTTACGGTCGCTTAGTCGACCTCTCATCGGCAGATTTTTAAAAGACTCCTTTGGGAGTCTTTTTTAGTGCAAAAACCGGCACGAGGTTTTGTCGTATTCTATCTGAGTACGCAACCTTACGGTCGCTTAGTCGACCTCTCATCGGCAGATTTTTAAAAGATTCCTTCGGGAGTCTTTTTTAGCGTTTAATGTTTTGTTGGGGTAGAAACCCCAACCTACTTTCTTATATTTCAGCACTTTTCAAGTATCAATACAAGCAATTCAAAAAGATTTTTATCTTGTTTTTATAATATAATATTTGTATGAAACAAAGTTCTTTATTTGATGCAATAGCACCCATAATGATTGGTCCTTCTAGTTCTCACACGGCAGGAGCTGTAAGATTAGGGTTATTAGCTAAAAACATTTTTGACGACAAAATCGAAACCATAACTTTCAAATTATACAATTCCTATGCTCAAACTGGGTTCGGACACGGCACAGACAAAGGCTTACTTGCCGGTGTTTTAGGATTAAGTGTTGATGACAAGCGTATTAAAAACATTTTCAATCTTCCAGACTCACAAGAAATTAAGTATAATTTTGAATACCTAGAAGATTTTAACCGACACCCAAACGCTGTCGATTTTATCATTGAAAACAAAACTCAAAAAATGGTAATTTCTGGTGATTCAGTCGGTGCAGGCAATATCAGAATTACGAAAATCAACGATTTTTCTGTAAACCTAGCAGGTGATTACAATTCGCTAATTCTTAATTACAAAGACGTAACAGGAATGATTTCAAAAGTTACAGAAATCATTCAAAACGAAAACATAAACATTGCTTCCCTTATCTGCGAAAGAAATGCAAAAGGTGAAGATGCATCAATGTGCATTTGTATTGACGGCAAATTAAACAACGCAACAATAGAAAAAATTAGACAAATCCCAGATATTTATTTTGTAAGAAACGTTTCAAAATTGGAAAATTAATTATGATAAAAGATATTAGAACATTTGAAGATTTAGCAACAGTTTGCTCTGAGCAAGGCAAAACCATCTATGAAATCTTTCAAGAAAGAGAATCAAAACTTCAAGAAATAGACATACTTGATGTAAGAGCGAAAGTAAAAAAATCGCTTGATGCAATGAAAGATGCAATCAGAACAGGTTTAATTTCTCGTGAAAAATCAATCAGCCAACAATGCGGTGATGATTGTGTAAGATTGGACAAGCGTTACAGCGAAAAGCCTGCAATCTTTGGAAAAACTTACGAAAAAATCACAACTTATGCGCTTGCAACAATTGAAGAAAATCTTAGAATGGGTAAAATCGTAGCTTGTCCAACAGCCGGTTCTTGCGGAATTGTACCAGCAGTTTTAATCGGTATAAGCGAAGAATACGATTTTGACGAAGAAACACAAATCAATGCGTTAATAACAGCCGGTGCAATTGCAACAATAATTTCTTACAAAGTAGCACTTGCAGGTGCCGTTGCGGGTTGCCAAGCAGAATGTGGTGTAGCTTGTGCGATGAGCGCGGGCGCTTTAACACAAATGTTCGGAGGAAATATAGAACAAATTCTAAACGCCGTAGCCTTAGCCTTAAAAAATATTATGGGTTTAACTTGCGACCCTGTCGCAGGTCTTGTTGAAATACCTTGTGTAAAAAGAAATCCATTTTTAGCTATCAGCGCAGTTACAGCGTACGAATTAGCGATTTCTGATATCAAAAGCAAAATTCCAGTAGATGAAGTCGTTGATGCAATGATGCAAACAGGAGAGCTTATGTCTCCTATGCTAAAAGAATCTTCTCAAGCAGGACTTGCAAAAACAAAAACTGCTTTAGAAATAGAAAAAGAATTAAAAAAATTAAAAAATTTGTAAAAAAATATCTCTTATATCGCAAGGGATTACAGACAATTTATTAAAATAACGGAGAAACCTATGAGCAAAAACGTATTAATAATTTCTACAAGCCTAAGAGAAAATGCAAACTCAGAAATTTTAGCTCGTGAAACAGAACGTGGCGCAAAAGACAGCGGACACAATGTAGAATTTGTAACACTAAAAGACAAAAACATTAAATTCTGCAAAGGTTGTCTTGCTTGTCAAAAAATCGGACATTGTGTAATAACAGACGACGATGCAAACGCAATAACTGAAAAAATGAAAAATGCAGATGTTATTGTTTGGGCAACACCAGTTTATTACTATGAAATGTCTGGACAAATGAAAACGCTTATAGATAGAGCAAATTCTCTATTTTCAGCAGATTATAAATTCAGAGACATTTATGTAATCACAACTTCTGCAGACACAGGCGATGACGTAGTTCAAACAGTTATCAACGGTGTTAACGGTTGGATTGCATGTTTTGACAAAGTTAAACTTGCAGGCTACGTGAACGGCGCAGGACTTGAAGCACCAAATGAAGCACCAGACGATAAAGAGCTTCTTCAAAAAGCATACGATATGGGTAAAAACATATAGATAAAAACAAAAGAGGCGCCCTGCGAAATTCGCAAGGCGCCTCTTTGTATACCTTTAAACATTTGCAAACTCAACGAGAGTTGGAATTTCTTTAACCTCATAAAACATTTTTGCAGCCTTTTGAAATTCTCTAGGATTTGCACTTACGTAGAACTCCTCAACACCCTCTGTTTCAGAAGAATTAAGCATATCGTGTTTTTCTAAATCGTATTTAATATAGTTAGAAAAAATTATTGAAGGGTCAATAAATATGTCTTTTCCATTAATTTCTGTCAAAACTTCTCTCAAATATGGATAATGAGTACAACCTAGTACAATTTTTTCTGGATTATTTTTAGAAATTATATCCATATATTTTTTAACACATTCTTTTGTGCTTTCCGCCTTTTCCAAACCAGACTCAACGATTTTTACCCATTCAGGACAAGCCAATTCAAAGACTTGCATATCTTTATTGTATTTATGAATTTCATTTTTATAAATATGAGAATTAATAGTTACAGGAGTTGCAAAAACGCCCAATCTATCAATTTCAAGCAATGACAAGACATTTGCACAAGATTGAACAATAGGATAAACTCTAATATCGTATTTATCCTTCAATGCTTCATAAGCAATTGCAGAGGTTGTATTGCAAGCCATTACAATACATTTAGCTTCTTTTTCGATAAAGAATTTAAAAATATCTTCTGCATATTGGATTAATTCTTCTGGAGATTTTTCGCCATAAGGTTGGTTCTTCAAATCGCCATAATAAATGTAATCTTCGTTTGGCATAAGTTTTTTTAGTTTTTCATAAACAGTAAGTCCACCTACGCCAGAATCATATACAGCTATTCTATTGTTTTTAATTTCCTTGTTTAAAATAATTCATTACCCCTTCAGCAATGGCTTTTGCTGTTCTTTGTTGTCTGTCAGCAGACACTAACTGCATACGTTCTTTTTCATTTGAAATAAATCCAATTTCAACTAAAACTGCCGGTTTAGTTGTATGATTTATAACATAAAATCTAGACTTAATCAAACCTCTGTTTGGAGATTCAGTAACATTTTTTGCTAATTCAGCTTGGATACATTTAGCCAAATTGTAACTGTACTGGTGATAATAATGCGTTTCTGTACCTACAGGACTTGTATTTTCAGAAGAGTTTACGTGAATACTTACGAATACATCTTCGTCTTTACCTTCTGCAATATCAACCCTTTCTTGCAATGATACAGTTTGGTCGCTACGTCTTGTCATATAAACTTTATAGCCTTTTTGTTTTAAAATAGCTTCCAATCTCAAAGCTACATTTAAAGTGATATCACTTTCTTTGATACCAGCTCTTGTAGCACCACAATCAGTACCACCATGACCAGCATCAATTACAACAACCTTTTCTCCAGCTTTTTTCTTAGTATTTTGGAAAATAGGAATTGTAGGAACAGGTTTCTTTTGAACTTCTGAAGGATTGTTAATAGTAATTTTCAAACTTCTTCCGTCCAAACCAGAATAAACTTTTGTTGTACCGTTTGGTTTAAGTTTAAAAGTAAATGTCAAAAGTTGACCGTTAATTTTTAACTTCAAGCCTTCAATTTCAGTACCTTTTAAAGAGTTTACATAATTTGCTTCATTGTATTTATCAGCGTTGTAAACTGTTAAGACAAAATCATCGGCTTTTCTGTACACACTGTAAACAACAGGCGCACTAAAAGATAAAACTACATTATTGTCTTTGCCGTCTTTTGAATAGAAAGTTCCAGTCAAATTCGCTTTTATATTTGATAAAGATGCAACATTATATCGCTCTTTATCAGCAAGTAAAAGAGTTTCGTTATCTGGAGAATAGATTGGAATATATTTTTCAGGATTATTAGTTTTTAAAACCAATCTTGTTTTATTAGCTTCAAATTGACCAACTTTAATTGTTTCGTTTTGGTTTATAGAATATTCTTTACCCCTAACGTCTTTACTAGCAAGAGTATTAGGCAAATCAAAAACAATTCTTGCAGGCTCTGACAAGTATAAAGGTTTTTCCACCGCAACAGAGCCAAAACCTGATAACAAAAGCCCATTTGAAGTTTTTGTTATGTTATTCAAATAATATCTTGTATTTAATTTTAAATCTTTTTTAACTTGAGTTACTGTTACATCGCTGAACGCTGATTCAATTTCTTTTGGAATATTTGCAGAAGAAAATGCTGATTGAATATCCTTCAAAGAAGAGTTAGGAACATTAACACCTTGTGCTGATGATACCGGAACTTCTTTCTTTGTAATAACTTGAGTTGTCATTGCAGAATATTCGTAGTAATCATTTACGTCGTGTCTTTCTTCCCTAAATGTATTTTGAAAATATTCTTCTTTTAATAAAGGTTTATCACCATATTTTACAATTACGTTGTTTTTAAAAGTATAAACGTCAATCTTATCAGCGCTATATTTTTCGTCCAAAGTCAATACAACTCTGACAACATCTGGATTAACAGAATTCTGCGCAATAACAGCGTGTTTTACAACACCTTGCGAAAATTCCATATCCTCTTTTTTTGTTGCAAGAATTGTAGAATTCAAATCAAAGTAAACTCTATTTGGATTAGACATTTTAACAAGTTTTATCTTGTTTGCAAGGTTTGAATGTAAATCATTTTGAGAAGATAAAATCAAAACTGATGATGAAGTGTCAAAAGCAACAGATGTAATTTTCATAGAATTTTCATCTGCAAACGCTAATTGAAAAGAAAATATAAATATCGCTAATAATAGATATATAAATTTTTTCATCAAAGTCTACCTTCCCAAAAATGTATTATACTATATTTTTAAAGATATGAAAAAAAGTTGACCTTTCTTAAAAAAAAAACTAAAATGTAGGCATGAATAATCTAAAAAGACGTTGGTATGACACAGATGGAACAGCTTCAGAGGTCTTCGACAAGTTACAAAATCTTGACGAAGAAACAAAGAATGTGTTGTCAACAAATTTAACAGACATAATTAAACAAATAAAAGATTTACACAAAGAAGAATTAGAACCAGATTTAAGCCTTGGACTAGAAAGAGTTATCGGGCTATATCACCAATTCCAAAGCCGTAGACGTTGGTATGACAAAAATGATGAAGAAATTGCTTATGCAATAAAAACATTGTTTACACTTCCAACACAAGATTTTTATAACATCGTTGAAGGTCTTTCAGTTTCTTTGAATTAGTTTTTAATTCAAATTATAACCTTCATTTCTAAACCTTTAATTTGATATTTCACAAGTTTTATTAAATCTTGTCGATACATTATTTGTAAAAAGAAAGAAGGTTGTATGGCAAGAATTATTGAAAATGATTTTGGACGTAGAAATATTAAAGTTTCAACCGATGATGTTATTTCTATCGTACGAGAATATCAACAACTCGTCGGAGTAGGCAAAAACTATGACGAAATCAGAAATATTTTAGATAGGAGTCATATATTTTTGGTGGAAGATTTATAAATCAGAGGCGAAGCCGAAGGCTTCGCCTCTGATAAACACAAAGGGCGAAACGCATAGCGTTTCGCCCTTGTTAATATTTTAAAACATTTTATTTTACTGGTCGTCTTTGAATTGTTGTTGTTTTTACTGCAATTCCACCTTTAATTTCAACTTTTACAGTTTCGACTTCTTGTTCTTTTATTGTTGAAACTTTACCGTTAGCGTCCATTTCTTGAATAACTGTTGGAGTATGAACAATTCTTCTTTCGTCAGCTTTTACACCTTTTGGAGAGATATATTCTGTTCTAACTGTTGTTTTTGTTTGGTTATTATAATCTTCTCTTGATTGTAATTGACCAGTTTTTTCATTGTATTTAAATCTAGATACTTCAGTTCTTCCGTCCTTCATAAAACCTGTATTGTGGAAGTTTTGTTGAACTAATTTACCAGATTTGTCAAAGTATAAAGTTGTTCTTTTATCTTTGCTAGTTAATACTGTTTGACCTTTATAAGAAGTCATTTCATAGCCTTCGTTTTTATAGTGTTCTAGAGTATAAATAGCTTGTTGTGCGCCATGACCTTTTACAGATTTGTCTGATTTTGTACCGTCTGCATTGTAGATTGTACCATTTTTAACATATCTGCCGTCTTTATATTTTGTGTCATAGGCATATTGGAAAGAACCATTTACATAGTTATAATTTTTTCCACCTTTACGGTATGTTCCGTCTGCCATTTTTTTGTAGCCAAGTTCTTCTGGAGTTTTTGTTCTTGGTTTTGCTTCTTCGTTTTTAACTTCAGCCTTTTTAGCAGAAGCTTTGTGAGCTTTGTCTTTGCCTTTAACAGCGCCGTCATCTACTTTGTGAGAAATAGAAGTACCGTCTTTGTTGCATTCAACTAAAACGCCACCTTCGTAGTGGTAATATTTACCACCTTTAGAATATACACCGGCATTGTCAGTCGGTTGATAACCTGCAGGAACATCACCTGTACCATTAGAATTACCGTCATCAACTTGTTGAGCTGGAGCGTCTTGTCGTTGAGGTTGAGCAGGAGTAATTGCAGTACCGTCTTGTTTGCATTCTACCATATTGCCGTCTGCATCTGGTTTATAATATCTGCCATCTCTAGCATATACACCATTTACATTTGTTGCACTAAATCCTTGATAACCTCCTGCAACAACTTTAGTTTCGCCTGATATTTTAAAGCAATTCATAAATGCTTGGAACCAATTTCCAACAGAATTTTGCATTGCACCAGAGCCAATGCCGAATGGCATAGCACCGCAAGCCATTGTATAGTTAAAGAATCTATTTGATAAATCGTTTAATTGTTCAGCATCAACATCTAATGATTGATTACCGAAGATACCTGCATAACCGTAGCCAGCACCATTTACGCCACCGGCACCATTACCAAGTCCGCCAAAGACGTTACCTACGCCATTGCCGTTACCTGCGCCGTTTGCATTGCCAGCACCATTTGCACCGTTACCAGAGCCTGCGCCATTACCGTTGCCATTTCCGGCACCGTTTGCCCCATTATTACCATTGGCACCGTTGTTGCCATTGGCTCTATTTTGTCCGCTTAAACCGTCAGTAAGTTCGGCTTGATCAGCTGCAGCACCTTGTTTTTGAGCTCTATCTTGCTCAGCCGCTTGCTTTTTCTTTAATTCTTCTGCGCTTTCTGGCTTATTACCGCCACCTGCACCGTGAACACCGCCGTTACCTTTGATACTCATACGTTTGTCCTTTTTTACACACTTTTCACATATAGATATAATACACTTACACCTAAATACATGAAAACATCTGAAAATACTAAATTTCCACATGATTGAAATAATTTTACATAATTTTACAATTATTTACATTTCATGTCAAGCAAGATTACTACTGTATCTTTGACTAGTCCAATTGACCATTTTAAAATCACGATACCACCTAAAATTCCGATTGCAGAATCAAAGTATGTAATATTCATAAATTTACCTAAAACAAGCGCCAATATTGCTAATACAGAAGTTAAAACATCTGCCAATATGTGCAAATATGCTGATTTGAAATTTTGGTCTTCATGTTCTTCGTGGTGATGATGTTCTTCGCATTCGCCAACATGTAAATGAACATGTTTTCCTTTCATAATTAAAATACTTACCAAGTTTACGATTAAACCAATAACCGCAATTAAAATTGCATCAGAAAATAAAATATGTACTGGATTAATAAGTTTTGAAGCTGATTCAATAATTATCGCAACTCCTGTAACACCTAAAAATATTGAACTAGTATATGCAGCAAGAGTTTTAATCTTTTCTGTACCATGTTCAAACATATCAGAATTTGCAAATTTTCTCGCAAAGAAATAAGCCAAAAAAGTTAAACCCAACGCAAGCGCATGCGTTCCCATGTGAAAACCGTCAGCTAAAAGCGCCATAGATTGAGTGAAGTAGCCATATCCAATTTCCACAACCATTGTTACCAAAGTCAAAACCACAACTATCAGAGTTCTTTTTTCTAAACTTTTTTCTTCATTTTCCATGAAATCACGTCCTTCACCTACAATATACCACACAGTAAAAGATTTTTAACACCCCTATAGGGTATTATAAAGAAATGTGAAAGGGTTTATTTTTTATTTTTTGTGCTAAAATATTTACCAACAAAGGAGCACAAGAAATGAAAAAAATTTTTAGTATTTTATTTTTGTTAGTGGCATTTGTAGCTGTACAAAATAATGCAAATGCTGGAACAACAACTACTACAACAACTACAACCACTACCACTCAAAATGGCACAACTACAAAAACTACAAAGACTACAACTACAAAAACAACTACAACATCTGGCACAAACTGGGACAGCAACGCTAGTCGTCAAAGAGTAAACAGAATTGGTAACGTTTTACTTACAAAAAACGGTGTACAACAAACTATTAAATTCACTGTTTCAAACACATCAGATGTTAATGCTTATGCAGATATCAATAAAGAAATTCACGTATACAGAGGTTTATTAAATTATGTCGATTATGACCACGAATTAGCTGGTGTAATCGCTCACGAAATGGGTCATATTCTTAATGGACACTGCGCAAAACAAACAATACTAGATAGCGTAATCAATTCTGTAGCAACAGATTTAGCAAAAGGCGCAAACGATGCAAAAGTTGCAACAGTTGCTGTTGGTCAACAATTGGCATCATCTAAACTTAGCCGTAACGATGAAATGGAAGCTGATATCACAGCTGTAGATTTAATGGTTAGAGCTGGTTACAACCCTCTTGCATTAATCTCTGTTTTGAACAAAATCTGTGGCAACTACATCGATGTATTAGAAACTCACCCATCAGGTGAAAAAAGATTAATGAACATCTATGATTACATCTTATACAACTATCCATCATACGCTAAAACAGGTGCTGCTGGATACAACACAGAATCTTACAAAAGAGCTTCGACAATGATTAAGGCAAATCTTGTTAGAAGAAGTAATAACAAATCATTACAAAATAAATATGTAAAAACTCAAAAGAAATTATTAAAAAACAAAGAAAAAAGAATGAAAAAAATGTCTGGCATTATTAACGGTTGGGACGCTTCATTCGCAGCATTATATCTTATGAGTAAATAAGAGGACTAAATTATGACAAATATTCAACCGGAAACTATTCAATACAAAACAACTGGAATTTGCGCACAAGTAATTCAAATACAAATATTTGACGGAATTGTGCAAAATGTAGAATTCTTTGGAGGTTGCGACGGTAATCACAAAGGTATCGTTGCGCTAGTCAAAGGTCTGACAGTCGACGAGGTAATATCTAAACTTAGTGGTATCCACTGTGGCGATAGAGATACTAGCTGTCCTGACCAATTAGCAAAAGCTCTTATTTTATATAAAAATAAAAGAGTTGAATATAAACAACCAGAACAACAAGCAGAAACTGCAAATAATTAGTAAAAGCCCTCTTAAAAGAGGGCTTTTACATGACAAAAGAAAGAGACACTTATGAACATTCTATTTATTATCGACAAAATTGAATTAAAATATTTTGAATTTAACAACCTAGTTACAAATTTTTGGATAATAAAAGAATTTCTACAACGTGGTTACAATGTTGAAATCACAACAGAAGACAAGTTATCAATAATTGACTTAAAAGCAAGAGCGATAAGCTACAAATCATATCTTAAAGACGGAAATATTTTTTATGAAAAAGTTGAACATTATTCAAACATAGAAGATTTTGATTTAGTAATGTTCCGCCAAGACCCACCTGTTGATTTGAATTACATCAATTCAACTTACGTAATGGATTTTGTCGACAAATCAAAAGTTTTGATAATGAACGACCCTCAAGCAATCAGAGGCTTCAACGAAAAACTTCACGCATTGTATTTTGCAGAATACATGCCAGAAGCTCTTGTAACTTCTGACAAAAAGACTATTAAAGATTTTCTAGCTAAAAATAAAGAAATCATTCTAAAACCTTTAAACCTTTGTTTTGGCGCAAATGTAATGTTTTTGAAAGAAAACGACGTTAACACAAATAGCATAATTAAAAGTATGACAAACGACGGTCAAACCTTGATTATGTGCCAAAAATATATACCAGAAGCAAAATTTGGAGACAAGAGAGTTCTAACACTTGGCGACACAGTTCTTGACGAATGTGTACAAAAACTTCCAACAAAAGATGATTTCAAATTTAATACGCACAGTGATGACTTTATTAAAAAAGCTGTTTTAACAGAAGAAGAAAAAACAAGATTTACAGAAGTAGCTAAAAAATTAAACGCTATGGGAATTTATATGGCAGGACTTGATGTTATTAATTCACAAATCATTGAGGTTAATGTAACAAGTCCTTGCTACTTTATCAAAGAAATTAACAACCATTTTTCAGCACATATTGAAACAAAAATTTGCGACTATATTGTAAGCAAAGTAGAAGAACATTCAAAAGAAAAAACATTTAAGTAAGCTCGATTGAAATAACATGTCATTCCGGACTCCGCTCCGGAATCTGAGGTCAGGGAATGGATAATGCGGTCGTTTGTCAGATTCTGAGTCAAGCTCAGAATGACATTAGCCTTCCACTATTTCCCCAATTGTCGAATAAAAATTTTTATTGTTTTAAATAATAATCTCTTAAAAAGGAGATTTTATGTCTATAAAAATGTTGATGTTCGATTTTAGAGAAGAAGAAAAAGCCTATTTTGAAACAGAAAAAATAGAAGATTTTGATATTACTTTTTATACTGAAAGCTTAAATAAAAAGACTTTAGAAAATATTCCAGAAGAAATCAGACAAAACACAACTGTCATAAGCGTTTTTATCGATTCAAATATAACAAAAGAAGTTATTGATGCTTTTCCAAACTTGATGATTATTGCAACACGTTCAACCGGTTTCAACCACATTTGCGTATACGAATGCAAAAAATCACACATTAAGGTTTTGAATGTTGAAAACTATGGTAAAACCGGAGTAATGCAATATACGTTCGGCTTAATTTTAACCCTTATGAGAAAAATCTATCTTGCAATCACAGATATAAAAAATCTTAGCAAGGACGATACAAAATATGTCGGCAGAGATTTGAATAATCTTACAATTGGAGTAATAGGAACAGGCACAATCGGTAGCGGAGTTTGCACAATAGCGAACGCTTTTGGCATGAAAATTTTAGCTTACGATATGGTAAAGAAAAACGCTTTGATAGAAAATTATAACGTTCAATATGTAAACAAGGAAGAGTTACTCAAAAATGCAGATATAATCACTCTTCACACACCTTACAACGAAACAACTTACCACCTAATTTCAGAACAAGAATTTGATTTAATGAAGGAAACGAGTTATTTAATCAATGTTGCAAGAGGCGAATTGATTGATACAAAGGCACTTTATCAAGCATTAAAGAATAAAAAAATTGCAGGTTGTGCACTTGATGTTATCGAATGCGAAAATTCAGGAATATTCTGTGAACGCAAGAAAAACAGAGATGCAACAGAATGCGTTATTGAATGTGAAGACACAAATTCTACAATCAAAAAATTAATCAAAATGCCAAATGTGCTAATCACACCACACATAGCATACAAAACTCAAGATTCAATCGACTACATTCTGAAAACAACAATGATTAGCATTAAAGACAATTTAAAAGGCGGACATACTAATAAAATTAATTAATAGCAGTCCGCTTTCTTCTAATACTGGCATAATTGCCGTTGTTTAAACCTACCCTTACACTTCAAGGAATAATCTTTGCCCAACAATATTAGGCTTATTGTTATAATATCCTGCAAAATAACCACCTTTAACTGGGCAATTTTTTGCATATGTTTCCATTGTAGTTTTTTTGGCACTCATATTAACAAATGGGTTGTTAGAAAAAGGATTAGTTGATTTAACTTCTTTTACTTGTTCTACTGTTCTAACATTTTGAGCTTGCATCGCAGTTGGTGCCATAAAAGCTTGTGTTAAATAGTTAATAATGTTGTTTGCCATAAATTCTCTCTCTCCTCTGATAGTATCTTTTTAAGGATACTTTTTTGAAAGTCATATTTATTATACAAAATTATGTAGATTTTTGTAATATTTCTTAATAAAAATCATATAAATTATGTAGTATAATAATTTTATGGACAAGAATATTTTAATTATAGGGAAGAGCGCAAAAGAATACGCACTAGCTCAAAAACTTTCAAAGACTAATAATATAGGCAATATTTACGTTGCATCAGGAAACGATGCGATGAAGGATTTTGCAACTTGCGTTGATATTAGAGAAGACGATGTTGCAGGATTGTTAGATTTTGCTATGGAAAATGCAGTTGATTTAACTATCTGCTCTAGCGAAAAAGCTATAAGAGCAAATGTTGTTGGCATTTTTCAAGAAAACGGTCAAATGATTTTTGGTCCAACAGCAGAAAGCGCACAAATTGCAATTAATAAATCTACTGGTAAAAAATTCTTGTACAAACTTCACGTACCAACTGCAAGATTTGGTATTTTTGAAAAACCTCAACAAGCAGTTGATTATGTTAGAAATTCTATGTTACCAGTTGTTGTAAAAACTGATGAACATAGAAATTCAAACGGGACAATGATTTGTTCTGTAACAAGTATTGCAAAAGCTTTTATCGAAGATTGTTTTATCAGAAATGAAAAAAGAGTTATTGTAGAAGATTTTGTATATGGACACGAATTTTCTTATTACGTAATAACAGACGGATATCACGCAATTCCATTGAGCAGTGTTGGAAATTATAAATTTGTTCTTGACGGAGACGGTGGACTTTTGACACCGGGAATGGGCGCATATATTCCAGATTATAAGATTACAAGAAATATTGAACAATATATTATGCAAGAAATAATCTTCCCAGCATTGGATAGCTTGGATCAAAAAGGAACACCTTATGTTGGAATTTTAGGTATTGATTGCGTTTTAACACCAGCTAACGAGGTTGTGGCATTGGAATTCAATCCATTCTTACAAGACCACGATTGTCAGGGAGTACTTTCAACAATAGAGGATAACTTGTTTGATATGATGTATGCCTGCGTTGTAGGTTCATTTGCAGATGATTATGAATACATTAATACAAAGGACGAAGTATCTGTATCTTGCGTATTATCTGCAGGAAATAAAACTGATAAAGTTATCTCTGGACTTGATAATTTAGATGAAGATACTTTAGTTGCACATTTTAATACAAGAAAAAATGAATATTTGGAATATCTAACAACAGGCGATAGAACTCTTGTTGTTACTAAGAACGCTAAAACATACACATTTGCAACAGACGCACTGTATAACGAGGTTGCACAAATAGAATTTGAAGGCAAAACTCATAGAAAAGATTTATGCGCTGTTTTAATTTAATTAATTCATTGTAAATATCAAAAAACTGCTAGGAAAATATTGCGAATGAGCTGAATTCATTTACAATAATCATTGTTTGTTTATTTTTCAATAAAATTTCATTCATTTTTAATGCAATTAAGACCATTTCAATCATTATAATTACCGCAATTATAATAAATCTTATAAAAGATTAATCACAAATTTTGCCAGTAACTTTTATAATATGCCAGCCAAATTGTGTTTGAATAGGTTCTGAAATTTCACCCTTTTTCATAGAAAAAGCTTTTTCTTCAAAAGGTTTAACCATTTGACCTCTATGGAAATAGTTCAAATCACCGCCATTTCTACCAGAAGGGCACAAAGAATATCTATTTGCCAATGCTTCAAAGCTTGCGCCTTTGCTCAAATAAAATTCTAATTGATCAGCTTCAGCTTTTGTTTTAACCAAAATGTGGCTTGCTCTAACCATTGTGCAATGCTCTGCATATTCCGCATTTACAGGTAGCGCAAAGATTGCAAACATAGCAAATAATATAACAAATAATTTTTTCATCTATAGTTCCTCAAATTTTTTAAGAATACCTTTTAAGCAAATTTTAATGTGTGCATAATTCAAACCACCTTGCATATAAACGGCATAAGGAGGTCTGATTGGACCATCAGCAGAAAGTTCAATAGTTGAACCTTCAATGAATGTTCCACCTGCCATGATAACCTCGTCTACGTACCCTGGAATAAGTTCAGGAATTGGTGTTACATAGCCATTGATAGGTGAAAGTGATTGAATTGTTTTACAGAATTCTATTAACGGTTCTGGTGCATTAAACGTAATGATTTGAATAATATCAGTTCTAGGTGCATCATATTTTGGAGAAGAGATAAATCCCATATCTTCAAAAATTTTAGCAGCTAAAACCATACCTTTGATTACGTCTGCAACGATAGACGGTGCCATAAACAAACCTTGGAAGATTAATCTATGTTGGTTTAACATTGCGCCTGATTCTGAACCAACCCCTGGGGCTGTAAGTCTTATGGCAGAAGCTTCAACAAGTTCTTCTTTACCTGCAATATAGCCACCGCATTCTACAAGTCCACCACCTGGGTTTTTGATTAAGGAACCACCGATTAAGTCTGCGCCTACTTCGATTGGTTCTTTTTCTTCTGCAAATTCGCCATAACAGTTATCTACAAAGCAGATACAGTTTGGATTTTTAGCTTTTACAACTTTGATAATTTTTTCAATAACCTCAATGGTTAAAGATTTTCTAGTATCATAACCTCGAGAACGTTGAATTAAAACCATTGTAGTTGTTTCGTCAACTTTCTTCTCTAAGGTTTCAAAATCAATGTCGTCATCGTTTAATAATGGAACTTCGTCATATATAATTCCGTTACCGATTAAAGAATTTTTCTTTGCAAGTTCATCACCTGTTAAACCGACAACTTGTCGCATTGTGTCATAAGGAGTTCCTGCAACAGCAAGAAGTTTATCACCATAGTGAAGATTTCCAAACAATGCGCAAGCTAAAGTGTGCGTACCTGTAGCAAAATGAGTACGAACAATAGCTTTTTCAGCCTTAAAAACTTGTGCATAAACTTTGTCTAAAACTTCACGCCCTAAGTCATCATGACCATAACCAGATACGGTATAGAAATGTTCTGGAGCTACATGGTTATCAACAAAAGCTTTAAGAACCTTTTCTTGGTTAAAATCTCTTATTTCTTCTATTTTTTCAAACTGAGGCGCTAGAAGTTTTTCAGCCTCTTTAATAATTTCACTTGCATTTTTCATAATACGTTTATGATATTGCAAGAATAAATTGTCGTCAAATAAAAAAAAACTCAATGAGGTCTTTTTAAATGGTGCTGCAACGAAGGACGTTTTGAGCAGCGAAGCGAAGCTCGAAACTTGTTCAATTGGGTTCAATTCCGTCATTGTTTTTTGTAATAAAAAAAAGACCTCAAAGAGGTCTTTTAAAATGGTGCCGCAACGAAGGACGTTTTGAGCAAGCGAAGCAAAGCTCGAAACTTGTTCAATTGGGTTCAATTCCGTCATTGTTTTTTGTAATAAAAAAAAGACCTCAAAGAGGTCTTTTAAAATGGTGCTGCAACGAAGGACGTTTTGAGCAGCGAAGCAAAGCTCGAAACTTGTTCAATTGGGTTCAATTCCGTCATTGTTTTATTTTTAAGTGTCCCGTAAGTGTCGCACAAGTAATTTTTAAAATTTTTTCAAAATAAAAAGACAAG
>SAMEA104315425__coassemble_479_pt1 | contig 46245 bp, 43 predicted proteins | sample SAMEA104315425__metabat2_low_PE_034 | metagenome-assembled genome bin SAMEA104315425 (sample SAMEA104315425) | gut metagenome | biome: Monkey gut; feature: monkey-associated habitat; material: faeces | place: China | collected 2013 | reverse complement strand
TCATCATTATATCTTGAGTAATAACACTCCAATCCTTTTATACCAAAAGTTTTCATCAATTCCAGTCTTGATAAAAATTCTTCTTCTGTAAAATGTTTTTCACCTTCGCCACCGAGAGGGTGTGCCCAAACTGGAATTGCACCGGAATCAACAATGGCTTCAATTGCTTCTTTTATATCAAATCTTGTGTTTGGAGTTTTGCAATCGTCTAAATATTTTTTCATTGCAGAAACATTATCACTAGCTAAACCTCTTTTTAATAAAATATTTGCAAAATGAGTTTTTACAACGCTTTTTCTTGATGTTAGCCAATCAAGTTCTTCTTGTGTAAGTTCAATATTCCATTTATTTTTTAGGTAATCAATTCTCGTTTCCATTTTTATTCGACGAAGATTTTTACCTTTTTTAATCAAATCATTTAACTTTTCATTTTGAATATCGCAACCAAAACCCAAAATATGGCATTTTATGTAATCAGCCTGACAAGTAAGCTCTACCCCCTGAATGAATTTGATATCATTAGGTACAAGCTTTTTCATTTCAGAGCAACCTTCAATTGTATCGTGGTCAGTCAGAGCGAAAATTTTTATATCAGAATTTTCTATTTTACTAATCAATTCAGAAACGTTATCGCTACCGTCAGAACAATTGCTATGTACATGTAAATCTACTTTTGCCATACCAACATTTTACTATAAAACATTTAAAATTTTAAATATAATCAACATTTTGGTTGATAACAAAGGAAAATTTTTTTATTATAATTGAGCTATGTCGGACATATATCAAAAATACGATGAATTTAAGAACTTTGAAATTCTTTTCAAAGGATACGATGACGAAATCCACAAGGTTAGTGGAAAAGTTCGTGCTATCGAAAGTTCCAACATTATCGTATATGCAAGTAAGAAAAAGAATAAATTTACTGAGATACCGGAAGGTGCAAGCATAAAGGTTTATGTTTATACTGAAAATGGTATTTACACTGCTGATTCAAAAATTATTTTTTCAGAAGACTATGATGAAGATCACGTAATTTATACTATTGATTACCCATCACATAGTAGACATTCTCAACGTAGAGAATATTTCAGAGCCGATATGAATGTTCCTTTAAAGGTTACTATAGTAAAAGATATTCTTTCTGGCATTTCTGACACAATCAATGTACGTTCAAGAGACGTGTGTGGAAACGGAGTTTCCTTTATTTCAGAATACAAAATTCCTCGCCATGAAGAAATTTTCGTATCTTTAGAATTTCCGGAAAAGATTATAGAAACATCAGCAAAATTGGTTTACACGAGAGAAAAAGAAAGCCATGGAAAAATGTATTACGTAACAGCCTTGCATTTCACAACAATTACGCCTAGAAACATTGATTTTATCGTAAAAAAATGCTTTTTATATCAACTTAGATTAAAAAATATGGAATAAATTTTTGACTTTTTCAAAATCATCACTAATATATTAGTATAGTAATTTTGAGTAGGGCGTATGAAATTTATTGAAAAATTAAAAGAATTAGAAGGTCAATACATGTTCATGAAGTATGCAGGCGGAAGTGAGTATGGCAAGCTTGTATACGTAGGGGAAGATTTTTTACAATTCGACATTTTCGACGTAACAACAATGGAATACAGTGAAACATTGTATTCTAACCCTCGATTAGTATTAGAAATCATGGTTGGTGGTTCTGATATACAGAGAATTGTTGCGGAAGTTTCATATCAAATGAACTAAGCTAGATGTTGAAACTTTTTCTAACACCTTCTTCATGGTAAATGCAATTGCCACAAACTTCTTCTATACATTTTAGAACGAATTCTCTTGAAGCATCAATATTTGGAAGGAAAACTTCTCTGTTTGTTAAGTGTTTTACTTTACAGATTGTACTTTTAGATTTATCGTATGGAACATATAGAGATGCAATTTCTTCTTCAAGAAGGATTTTCATTTCATCTTCGTGAGATTGAGCACCTTTAACGATTTCGTTGTAATCGCCTTTTACAGCCATAATTCTACCTGACTGAAGTGGTGTATCACCTTCACGGTAAAGAGCCTGAGGCTGATAATTGCAACGAGTTGTAAAACTAAACTTGTTCCAAAAAATTGTTAGAACGGCAACGGATTTGTTTGCATCAGTTTTAAGATAAATATTTTCTGTAGCAACACCGTGAGAAGCGAAAGTTTGTCGAAGAGATTCAACAACAGCTTCAAGACATTCTAACATTTGCCCAAAGATTTCTGCAGTATTTGTTGCTGCGCTTTGGTAATTCAAAAATTGTTTGTACATGTGAGAAGCAATCAAAGACACTCTCTCTTTGATAATTGGAGAGTTTTTAAAAGATGTATCTTGATTTTCAAAAAAGTCGAAACTATTTGTCAAAGTTTTTCCTTATACTACCTATCTCGGTTATAAACATCATAACACATAAATACTATACACTAAAACTTAAAAAAATAGAATAGGGCAATTAAAAAATTTGTGCCTGATGGGAGTCGAACCCATGACCTTTGCTTTCGGAAAACAATGCTCTATCCTAATGAGCTACAGGCACATTTTACCTACATTATACAAGCCTATAATTTATTTGTAAATCTGATTAATCATTTAGGCTATTTATTGTTTATTTTTTCGTGGTAAAATTTTCGTATGAGAAAATTAGCTTTAGTAAATCACGGTTGTGCAAAAAATTTAGTAGATTCAGAATTAATGTTAGGTCTTCTAGCAGAAAAGGGTTACGAAATTACCCTTGACGAAAATGAGGCAAATGTTGTTATCGTTAACACTTGCTCATTCATTCACGATGCTGAAAAAGAATCGGTTCAATCAATTCTTAAATTAGTTAACGAAGGCAAAAAGGTTATCGTTACTGGTTGTCTTCCTCAAAAATACAAAGGTGAATTAAAAGAAGCTATCCCAGAAGTTGTCGCAATGCTTGGCACAACAGACTTCTCAAAAATCGTTGAAGTCGTTGAAAACATTGACAAAGACAACTACGAATTTGTATCAGATGTTTCTGTAAAACCTAAATATGTTTATCCAGAAAATGTTGAAAGACAACAAATCACAGTTGGTGCAAGTTCTTACATAAAAATTGCTGACGGTTGCAACTACCATTGCGGTTACTGTATCATTCCAAACCTTCGTGGTGCATATCAATCACGTCCTATCGAAAACATTGTTGAAGAAGCTCGTGAAATCGCTAAAAAAGGTTGCACAGAAATCGTCCTAATCGCTCAAGATACAACAAGTTATGGTATTGACCTTTACGGAAAACCAGAACTAGTAAAACTTTTAGAAGAATTAAACAAAATTGAAGAACTAAGTTGGATTAGAATAATGTACGCTTATCCTTCTCAAATGTCAGACGAGTTAATCGATGCAATAGCAAGATTAGACAAGGTAGTAAAATACATTGACCTACCTCTACAACACTCTCACAAAGACATTTTAGAAGCTATGCGTCGTCCTGCATTTGATTACGAAGAACTTATCAACAAAATCAGAACACGTATTCCTAACGTAACAATTAGAACAGCTTTCATCGTTGGTTATCCAACAGAAACAGAAGAACATTTTGAGCACCTTTACAATTTCGTCAAAAAAATGAAATTCGATAAAATGGGTGTGTTCAAGTATTCAAAAGAAAAAAATACAATTTCATACAGTATGAAAAATCATGTTCCGGCAAAAATTAAAAAGCAAAGACACGATAAATTAATGAAATTGCAACAAAAAATTTCAACAGAAATAAACAAATCATTCATAGGCCAAACTCTACCTTGCATCATTGAAAGCTTCACAGACGACGGACTTGTTGTAGCACGTAGCCAACACGACGCACCAGAAATTGACGGTGTTGTTTACATCGATACTAAAAAACAAGTTGTCCCTGGAGATATCGAAGATGTATTAATTACAAATTCTGATGCCTATGATTTATACGGCACTATTGAGTAGTAAATCTAAATAACTTCTCAATAAAGAAAAATCGCCTGTTTCTACAACTTTTTGAATTGTATCTAAATACTCTTCATAATTTGGATTTTTAATCTTTAGCGGAACAACTAAATCAGAAGATGTTTTAGTATTAGTAAACTGTTTATTTTCTACTAAAAACTTTTTATATAGTTCTAGCAAGTCATTGATTTTTTGTTCAAATTTAATTGTTTTACCAAGATAATATTTAACATCTTTTTCAAATTTTGATAAATAGTCGATTATGTAATTAACAGTATAAAGACCTTCTTCATCTGACATTTCTTGACCCAACATAGGGTTTCCAGAAATCTCTTTACCGTCAAACTGTTTTATATAGCAAGCCCAAAGCATGCAACCGATATAAAAATCGATATACATATCAATCTCGTTTTTAAACAAAGAAAAATATCTTTGGAACTGAAATCTTTTAGTATTATAGTTTTTCAAGCCATTTAATTCAGCATACGCATATTCAATATCCGCAACAAAGTTATGTAAATGTTTTCCAAAACCTAAATCGAAAGGAATACTATTTTCAAAATTCATAAAATTACCTCTTTTTTCTAATTTTACCGTAAAAAAAGATATTAACAAATGTAAATAATTGTGAGAATATTGGCAAAAGTCATGGTTCACGGTTTTTAAACCAAGCATAAGTAGTGTTATGTTAAATAAAGAAAGAAGATTTTATCATGTCAATTAGCGCAATTAACGCAGTAGCAAAAGCAGTTACAGTTCCAATGGCAAATAAAGCTGTACCACAACCAAGAATTATACAAGGGTTAGCTGATGATACATTCCAAAAGAATACAGCAGTTGTAACAAACCCTCTAAAAACTTACGCACCAGCTCAACCAGTATTCACAGGTGAATTAGACAAAATCGCTCGTGGCGGTAGAAAAGGTGGCAAAAAAGGCGGTAAGAAAAATACAATGCCTCCTGAATTGCAAGCTAAAGTAGATGATGCTAAAGCTAATATTGCGCAAAAATATGGCAAAAACCTTGTAGGTATCGTATTTGAAAGAGATAAATTTGCACCAAAAGAAGAATATGCAATGGTTGCAAATCTAAAAGACGATGAAACACATACAGAATTTTATGATAATCAAATAAATAAAATCGGGGAAGAAGATGTAACTTTTGACCAAAACGGCGACAAAATTTACATGATTACAAAAAACAAAGATTACAGAAATAACACTACAACAAAAGTTCGTGCAGAAATTGACGACAACGGTTATCCAATCGTAACAGACGAAGTTAGAATTGTAAGAGACAAAGACAACAAAATCGTAAGAAAAGAAATGATGACTCACTCTCAAGTTACTGGCGCTTACGACCACAAATATGTTTATCCAAACGGAACAGAGAAAGTTATTTCTAAAACAAGACATTTCAAAAATTATGACGGAATGGATTGTATCCACAAAGATATGACTTCTCTTGATGGCACAAGAACTCAATACAAATTAGAACAAGATAAAAAAGGTAATAAACTTTTAGAATACAAAATTACTGATAAAAACGGTAATGTATTGATGAACTTAAACAAAACAATGGAAAGAATTTCTGATAACAAAATCGTTTCATCAAATGGCGACAAAGTTTACGAAATGACATTTGAACCTGATAAATTAACTATCCAAGAAAGAGGTCAAAAAGACGCAACTGTTATTCCTATCAGAGGTGCTAAAGGTCAAAAGGTTAAACTTGGTAGCAACGATTTCAAAGTAATGGGCGACAGAGAAGAAATGTTCAAATTAATGAAACAACTTCCTGCAGAACAATTATTAGCCTTAACAGATACAATCAAAACTCTTAACGGTATCAAAGATACAAATGATTGCTGTATGTGGCCTCAAAAGAAACAACTTGATACAATCAATGAAGTATATTCAGTTCTTCACGAAACAGGTCATGGTATAGATTTCAGAAAATCTACTCAATACAGCGAATACGCAGTTCTTACAGCTGATAAAGAATTGCAAGCAGTTTACAACGAAGAAAGAGAAGCCTTCAACAAAGCTTATCCAAACGCTCAAAGAGACCACATCGGTTACTTCATTCAACAAAAAGGTCATTACGGCGGAAAATTAGGCGGTTTGTCTGAAGTTGTTGCAGAAGCAAACGCTCTAAGAGATTCTTATACAACAGAATATGACTTAGGACCTAGAGCTGAATACTTGCAACAATACTATCCAAAAACAATTGCTTACTTGAATACAAGATTAAGCAACTACAAAGCAGAAGATATCGCTGAATTCAACGCTAAAAATCAACAAAAACAAAAACCTGTAAAAGCATAAGCAGGTTAAAATTATAAGTTTCAGAGGCGAAAAAGAGCAAAGCTCTTTTTCGCCTCTGATTTATACAGTTGGGTAGTTGAAATTTGAAGTATATTTTAATTAAATATACATGTATTATTTAAAAGGAGAATTTATATGACAGAAGAAGAAAAAATGACTTGCGAACAGAACCGCAAAAAATGTTTTATGAAATATATTGGAGTATTACTTGCAACACTATTGGGCGCATTTTTAGCATTTTATTTTGTAGCAGATATGACTATTAAACATATGATGGATCCAATGTATCAGTTTAGAAAAATGGATAAAATGATGCAACATCAAGAAAGAGAAATGGAAAATTTTGATAAAAAAATGATGAAAGATATGAGAATAAAAATGCCAATGCACCAAAAATCAATTGTCGAAATTCAAAAACTTGATGACGAATACAAAATCATCGTTGATTTAAGCCCATTTGATAATAATGAAAAAAATGTTCGAGTAGAAGTTAGAGACAACATGGCAACAGTTAATGCTTCTGTTGAAAAAGAAAAAAGACACGAAGATAGCATTGTAGAATTTTCTCAAACCTTCTATCTTGAAGGGGATTTAGATACATCTAAAATCAAGAAAGAAAAAATCAAAGACAAATATATTGTAACAGTTCCAGAACGAGATTAATTTTCAAGGCTTGAATTAATCAAAAAATAAGTTATAATATAAATATAGGGGCGGTAGCGCCAACTACCATCACCTACTTAAGAAATCGAAGTGGTACTTATTGTTTTTTACAATAAGTGCCATTTTTTATTAATATTGAAAATATCTATCAAAATCAACGTCATCAAAATTGCACAATAATCTAAAAATATCGTCGTTTTCGTCCATACGTTGGAAATTATATTCATCAAACTTCCAGTATTTTGGATTAATACCACGAACACGCACAATTTCTTTATCTTTTAAAATCTGTAATTTCTTTTTAACAATGTCTATTGGCATCTCAAGAAGTTTCGCAAGTTCTACGGCAGTTATACCGTCCTCGTGCGAGCATTTTTGAGGAGTCATGAACATTAGTTCTAGACCGACCTTCTTTAAGTCGGTATCCTCTTCTAAATTAACTTCTAATTCTTCTAGTTCGACATCATACATAACAATATTTTAACAGTAAATTATATTTTTTTTATCGTATTAATGTATTAAAAAAAGCACATTCTTCAAAAAAGAATGTGCTTTTTTTATTTAGTTAAATCTTATTTTATTAATTAAGCAACATGTTGTGTGCATTCAATTTCGTTAACTAAGTATTTAGCAACCCATTTGAAATCTGCATTTTTATCAGCTGCTTGTTTTAAGTAACCAACTGCATCAGTACCGATTCTGATAAGAGTCATTGCAACAACGCCTCTTTTTACACCTTTAGCAACTTGTAATTGTTCTACTAAAACAGGTACTGCGCTTGTTCCGATATTTACTAATTCATTTTCTAATTGATTTTTTGTTGTATTATCTGCTGTTTCTAATTTTGTTAAAATTTCTTGTAATTTGTCCATGTCTTCTCCGTACGTTTAATTCTTTATATTATTATTATAATCATTTTTTTTGAAATCTTAAATATTTTTATATAATCTTTATATCCAGATAAAGATTAACCTTACATGTAAAATTAATATAAAGATAAAATTATCCTCAATCAGACTACAAATATTAGACTTTCGGCGGATTGTTTTTTGAAGATAAACCTTTAAAATCATTATAGGTAAAGGTTTTAAAGCGCATGGAAAATTACTATTCAAACGATAAATACAAGTCAATAGAATTGAAAAATGTCAATAAAGACATAATTCCTTGGATAGAAAATGTAGTTACTGAAAACAATAGTCGAGTCGAAAGAAAGGAATGGAAAAGCAAGTATAACAGCTATGTTATTTATGATTACGAACCGTTTTGTACAGACGGTTTTGAGATAAACATGTTAATAACCTCTTTTGACTCGGCTTATTTAACTTTTATAAATTATCTCTATAACGAAAAACTAAATACCATAGAGTATTTAAACAGTTGTTATGAAAAATCTCCTATCGTGGTAAAGTGGGAATAAAAAAGAGGCGAAACTTTTATAAATAAAAGTTTCGCCTCAAAAGTTATATAGTAGCTATTGATTAAGCCATAGCCTTAGCAACAGCAACTGCGCATGCAACAGTAGCACCAACCATAGGGTTGTTACCCATACCGATTACACCCATCATTTCTACGTGAGCAGGAACTGAAGATGAACCAGCGAATTGAGCATCACCGTGCATTCTACCCATAGTATCTGTCATACCATAAGAAGCTGGACCAGCAGCAACGTTATCTGGGTGAAGTGTTCTACCTGTACCACCACCTGAAGCTACTGAGAAGTATTTTCTACCGTTTTCCCAGCACCATTTTTTATATGTGCCTGCAACTGGGTGTTGGAATCTTGTTGGGTTAGTTGAGTTACCAGTGATTGATACGTCAACACCTTCTTTAATCATAATTGCAACACCTTCGTTAACATCATCAGCACCGTAGCATCTTACTTGTGCTCTTTCACCGTTTGAGAAAGCTTTTTCGCTAACGATTTTTAATTCGCCAGTTTTGTAATCATATTCAGTTTCAACTGATGTGAAACCGTTGATTCTTGAGATAATGTAAGCAGCATCTTTACCTAAACCGTTTAAGATAACTCTTAAAGGTTCTTTTCTAACTTTGTTAGCGTTTCTAGCAATACCGATAGCACCTTCAGCAGCTGCGAATGATTCATGACCAGCTAAGAAGCAGAAACATTTAGTTTCTTCTCTTAATAACATAGCACCTAAGTTACCGTGACCGATACCAACTTGTCTTCTGTCACCTACTGAACCAGGAACTGCAAATGCTTGTAAGCCTAAACCGATTGTTTCAGCTACATCTGCTGCATTTTTGATACCTTTTTTGATTGCGATTGCACAACCTAATGTGTATGCCCATGAAGCGTTATCAAAAGCGATTGGTTGAATACCTTTTACGATAGCATCAACATCAATGCCTTTTGACAAACATAAATCACGAGCTTCTTCTAATGAATTAAAACCATATTCTGGTAAAACTTTATCTAAAGTTGCTTGACGTCTGTCTTGTCCTTCAAATTTTACTGTCATTTTTATTTTCCTTTATTAATTTTATGTAATTACTAATTTTATATGTCATGCTGAACTTGTTTCAGCATCTTACCAACTTAGAGTGTTGAATTAAGTCTTGAATTATTGCTTCACACTTCGCTGTCATTCATTCCGTTTTGCTTAGGCAAAACTGCCATTCATTCGCTTCGTGCTACTTCGGGCTGGGTTCGCTTCGCTCACACGTCGCCCTACGCAAAATTCGCTTACTCTTTACGAGGATCTACGTATTTAACAGCATCTGCAAATCTGCCGTATGTACCGATGTTTTTGTCATAAGCTTCTTGAGGGTTCATGCCTTTTTTGATAGCGTCCATGAATTTACCTAAGTTAATGAATTGGTAACCGATAACTTCATTATCAGCATCTAAACCAAGTTGTAAGATATAACCTTCTGTTAATTGTAAGTATCTAACACCTTTTTGTTTAGTTGAGTGGATTGTACCACACATAGAGCATAAGCCTTTACCTAAATCTTCTAAGCCAGCACCAACTGGTAAACCGTTTTCAGAGAAAGCTGATTGAGTTCTACCGTAAACGATTTGTAAGAATAATTCTCTCATTGCAACGTTGATAGCATCACAAACTAAGTCTGTGTTTAATGCCTCAAGAATTGTTTTACCAGGAAGGATTTCACCAGCCATAGCAGCTGAGTGAGTCATACCAGAACAACCAATAGTTTCAACTAAAGCTTCTTGGATAACACCTTCTTTAACGTTCAAAGTTAATTTACAAGTACCTTGTTGAGGAGCACAGCAACCGCAACCATGAGTTAAACCTGAAATATCTTTGATTTCTTTACATTTTGTCCATTCACCTTCTTGAGGAATTGGCGCAGGAACACCTTTAACGCCTCTTTTTATAGGACACATTTCTTCAACTTCTTTAGTAATTTGAATGTTACTCATTTTTATATCCTTTTCTTTTTCTACTATTACAACATGATTATATTACAAAAATAATGAAAACAAAAAGCGAAGTTTTAAAATTTTAAAATTTCACAAAAAAGAGGCGATGATTTTAAATCATCGCCTCTTTCAAGTTTATTGCTTCAAGCTATTGCTTATGCGTTTTTGCTCCTGTGGGTTTCGTTCCTTCGGAACTGCAATCCTACGTCGCAATCGTAGTGTTCGCCTGCTTGACACACTGACCGTGTGTCAACACCGCTCACACCGGCTTACGCATTACATAAGCAACCTTGTTCGATAACTGCTTGAGCTGCAGCTAATCTAGCTTGAGGAATTCTGTATGGTGAGCATGATACATAATTCAAGCCAATTTTGTGAGCAAATTTAACTGAATCTGGATCACCACCGTGTTCACCGCAGATACCGCCGATTAATGAAGGGTTAACTTCTTTACCTTCTTTAATTGACATTTCAATTAATCTACCAACACCTTTTTGGTCTAATGTTACAAATGGGTTAGATGGTAAGATTTTTTGTTCTACGTAGTTTTTCAAGAATTTACCTTCAGCATCATCTCTTGAGTAACCGAATGTCATTTGTGTTAAGTCGTTTGTACCATAAGAGAAGAATTCTGCGTATTCAGCAACTTCACTAGATGTTAATGCTGCACGTGGAATTTCAATCATTGTACCGAATTTGTATTCTACGTTAACACCTTTTTCGTTCATTACTTCGTTAGCAACTCTAACTAAGATGTCTTTAGCTGTTTTTAATTCGTTTACGTGACCAATTAATGGAATCATTACGTAAGGTTTTACGTTTACGCCTTCTTTTTTCAAATCACAAGCTGCTGAGAAGATTGCTCTTACTTGCATTTCGTTGATTTCTGGGTAAGTTAAACCTAAACGGCAACCACGTAAGCCCATCATTGGGTTAGATTCTGATAAGTTTTCAACGATTTCTAACATTTTTTGATCTTCAGAGTAATCTTGACCTAAAGCTTTTTTAGTTGCAACTTTTTCAACTAATTCAATCTTTGAAGGTAAGAATTCGTGAAGAGGTGGGTCTAATAAACGAACTGTCATTGGTAAATCACCCATAGCTTTGAACATTGCATAGAAGTCATTGTATTGCATTGGTAATAAGTGATCTAATGCTTCTTTTCTAGCTTCTGGAGTACCAGCGATAATCATTTTTTGTACCCATGGTAATCTGTCTGGATCCATGAACATGTGTTCTGTTCTGCAAAGACCTACACCTTCAGCACCGAATTTTTTAGCATTTTCGATATCTTTTGGTGTATCAGCGTTAGCTTCGATTGTTAATTGTTTGATTTCGTTAACCCAAGTGAAGAATGTTTCAAAGTCTGAATCGATACCAGCATCAACTAATTCGATAGCGCCTTCCATAACTTCACCAGTACCACCGTCTAATGAAATAATATCATCTTTGTGGAATACTGTGCCGTCTGCACAAGTAATTGTTTCATTTTCTAAGTTGATTTTTAAATCTTCACAACCTGAAACGCATGGTTTACCCATACCTTTTGCTACTACAGCTGCGTGAGATGTAGCACCACCTCTTAATGTTAATACACCTTGAGCTACTGCCATACCGTGAATATCATCTGGGCAAGTTTCGATTCTTACTAAGATAACTTTTTCACCGTTTGAACCACGTTCTGCTGCTTCTTCTGTATCAAATACGATTTTACCTACTGCAGCCCCTGGAGAAGCGTTAACACCTTTTGATACTTTGTGAGCGTGTTTTACTGCTGCTGGGTTAAAGCATGGTAATAATACTTGGTATACTGAATATGGATCTACTTGTTGGATTGCTTGTTCTTTTGTTACGATACCTTCGTTGTATAAATCTACAGCGATTTTGATAGCAGCTTTAGCTGTTCTTTTACCGTTTCTTGTTTGAAGAATCCATAATTTACCACGTTCAATTGTGAATTCCATATCTTGTACATCGTGATAACCTTTTTCTAATTGTTTTGCGATATCTACGTATTGTTTGTAGATTTCTGGCATATCTGTTTCTAATTCACAGATTTGTTTTGGAGTTCTGATACCAGCAACTACGTCTTCACCTTGTGCGTTTACTAGGTATTCACCGTAGAATTTGTTTTCACCTGTTGCAGGGTTTCTAGTGAATGATACACCTGTTGCACAATCGTTACCCATGTTACCGAATACCATTGTTTGTACGTTTACTGCTGTACCGAAGTTGTGGTCGATTTTGTTCATATTTCTGTATGCAACAGCTCTAGGAATGTTCCAAGATCTGAATACAGCTTCAATAGCTTCTTGTAATTGTACATATGGATCTTGTGGGAATTCTTTTCCTGTTACTTCTTTAATTGTTTGTTTGTATACAGGAATTAATGATTTCCAACCTTCAGCTGAAACTTCTGTATCTGAAGTTACGCCTTCTCTAGCCTTAACTTTTTCAACTTCTGATTCGAAGTATTTTTGTCTATCCATTTCCCATGCTACTGAACCGAACATAGTTAAGAATCTTCTGTATGAATCATAGCAGAATCTTGGGTTGTTAGTTAATTTAACCATAGCTTCTACTGTTTCATCGTTTAAACCTAAGTTTAAGATTGTTTCCATCATACCAGGCATTGAAACTCTAGCACCTGAACGTACAGAAACTAATAGTGGATTTGTTGAATCACCAAATTTTTTACCAGCTTGTTCTTCTACATCTTTTAAAGCATATTTAACTTCTGACATTAAGTTTTCTGGCATTTTGTTACCATTGTTGATGTAGTCCATACATGTAGCTGTTGTAATTGTAAGTCCTGGAGGAACTGGTAAACCTAAGTTAGTCATTTCTGCTAAGTTAGCACCTTTACCACCAAGTTCATTACGCATGTTTGCGTTTCCTTCTCTGAAAAGGTATACACGTTTTTCTGTCATATTATTCTCCTTTTTAAAAAATAAAACTGTGTCTTTAACCTACTTATACTACTACGATAACATAAACATACTTTTTTTCAATATATTTTATTCATTTTTTATATTGAAAACTTAATATTTTTGTGCTTTTATATTTGTATTATGATTAACACTTTTACTTTAAATAATAACTTAAACGCTGTATACAAAAACAGCCCTAATACACCGAGAATTGCCATCACTTTAAACATTGGCATTAATAAACCAGAAAAATTTTCTGGCACATATTCTCTTATTAATCGTTTATTTACGCAAGGTACAAAAACTCGTTCTGCAGAGCAAATCGCTACAGAACTTGACGAAAATGCTATTGAGTTTTATTCAGATTCAAAACAGGATTATTACAGACTTAGAATGATTTGTCTTAACGAAGACTTTGAAAAAACTGTTGAACTTTTAGCTGATATCGTTAAAAATACAACTTTTGAAGACTTTGACAAGGAAAAATTAAAAATGCATGGTGAAATCACTGCTGATTTAGATTCTGCCAGAATCAAAGCTCAAGATAATTTCATCAAAACTTTATTTGAAAATCATTACTATGGTCATACATTAACAACAATCCTTGCAGAAATGAACAATATAACTAAGGAAGATGTAATTAATTCTTACAACTCAATCCTTGCAAGCGGAGAAAAATACATCTCAATAGTTGGTGATGTACCATTCGACACAGTTAAAAATTTAATCACTGAACATTTTAAAGATTTACCTTATGACCCTTCTAAATCTGAAATTCCAACTCCTATTTTAGAAAAATCAAAACGTTCAGATGTTATTAAAAAAGATGCTAATCAATCTCAAATTTATCAAGGTTGGCTTGCTCCAACTTACAATTCAGAAGACTATGCACCACTTGTTGTTTTCAACAACATTTTAGGTTCAAGCGGACTTTCTTCTCGTCTATTCGTAAACTTGAGAGACAAAAAAGGTTTGGCATACACAGTTAGAAGTTCTTACGAAATGTACAAAACTTGCGGTAATTTCTGCATCTACATCGCTACGGAACCTTCAAATATCCAAGTTTCTCTAGACGGTTTTATGGACGAAATCGGTAAACTTCAAAAAGAACCAGTTTCTGAAAAAGAACTTCAAAACGCTAAAAACAATATTATTGGTAAACAACAATTCGTAACAGAAACAAACATGCAACGCTCAAATCAACTTGCATACTACGGAATTATGCACTTAGGTTATGATTACCAACAAAAATACATTGATTTGATTAACAAAGTAACTGCAGAAGATGTTCAAAGAGTTGCAAATACTTACTTTGTAAAAGATAGCGTAATTTCTGTTCTAAGACCTTAGATTAAATTAATAAATTGTTGGGGTAGAAACCCCAACCTACAGTGATTTTGTAGTAAATAGGTTTTATTGAATTGTAAATAAGTATAAAAAGAGGGCGAAATTCAAGAATTGAATTTCGCCCTCTTTTTATACTGTCATTGCAAAGTCAACACCGCTCACACCGGCTTACGCTTTTTAAACCCTAACTCTTTTTGATTGTTTGCTAGGTTTTTCTTCTAATTTACCGTTTTCAACGTCATTGATTTTTTTCAATACGTCGCCAATGTAACCTAACTCAACGATTTGTTCGTCTCTTGTTTTTTGAGCTTTTGTTCTTTTATCATCGTTTTCTAATCTATTAGCAATTTTATCAACATGTACTTCTTTGCCAGCTTTTGCATTCAAAATACCTTGTAATTGTTTTCCAATATAATCTAAGTGGAATAACACTTCCTCATTTTGTCTTTTATCAATTGCATGAGATTCTTTATTTACTTCTACTGAGCCTTTTAAGTCATTTTCAGAGTTTTTGTCTTGTCTTGAAACTTTTGCAACAGGTTGAACTGCTTTTAAAGATTTTGGGGCTGTAACAGCGTTAACTGGTTGAATCATGTATATCTCTCCTTACCTACTTATTGCCTGTATGTTGAGTTTATCATGCAATTTATAAAAAAGCAAGTGTATTTTTTACAATTTATTTTACACAAAAAGAAAGTCCACTATTTGTGGACTCTCTTTTAATTTTAAAATTATTAATAAAATTAGTCTTTTTGACGAATTTTAGCTTTATCTTCTGCTCCTTTATCAACAGTAACGCCTGATGATTGTACTGTAGCTTCACCTTTAGCTTTGTATTTACCTACTTCGACATTATCTTTAACGCCGTCGTTTTGAGTAATATCAACCTTAGTATCTTTACAACCTTTTAATCTATAGTCATCTTTGCCTTCAGTACCAATAATTTGAGCACCTTCTAATTTATTGAAAGTTGTTTCTTTAAAGGAAGAATCTTCCTTTGCAACTGATTTATATGCCGCATTGTTACTTCTATCATTTGGTACCCATTCAAAATTTGTACCATTTTTTTGCATAATGCTTGCATCGTTTTCAGCTTTTTGATTTGGATATACAACTTGTGTACCATCGTTTAAGAATACACTGTTCATTTCCTTGCCGTCTTGTTTAATAACTTCTGATTTTTGTACATCGTTTTTATTAAAACGTACACCACCGATATTGATATTATTGTTGTCTAACATATTTTTTCTCCTTTTATTGTGTATGATATTTATTTAAACTCCAAACATATAATTAATTGTCATGAAAACAACCTATTTTAACATATTTTTACAATTCTAGTAAATACGTCTTTTAAATTTTTATAATAACCTTGCTGTAAAAGCTCGAAAAATCTACAAGTTGTAATAGGTGCAAGTTCTCTTACTCCATCGTCATCTTCATAAAGACCTTCGACAAATCTTGCAAAAAGTTCTGTTGGCCTTTCATAATATTTATTTAATTTATTAATTCTTTGCGCAATTCTTGTCTGTTTTTTCTGATAAGATTTTAGTCTAATGAATGCGATAACAGAAGGTTTCAACTCTGGAAAATCACGTTCAATATTTTCGATAGTATAAATTTTTGGTTTCTGAAATAGCCAGCCTTTAAGCTTTACTCTGTCGTATCTTAAAAAGTACTTAGCATTTGATTTTCTAACAATTTTATCCAATTCTTTAAACTTTTTAGAACGTTGAAAATTGGGATATTCTTTTTTAACTTCTTTATCTAGTTCTTTAATTTTATTTTTAACCAATTCTTGATGATATGAAAGCTTTTTGTGCAAAGAGTTTTCGTCGATAAAATGTGTAACTTCAATCAATTCGTCTAAGATTTCCTCAACATTTTCTGTATCAAAAAGAATTTTCAAAGAACCACCAGTTTTTGCAATATTATTTTCCAACTGAGAATGAATGTAGTGAGAATACTCGTGCAAAAGTGTCGGGATAACTCTTTCTTCTGGCGTATTTTTGGAAATATCAATTCGACCATTAGTAAAAAAGCCCAAGTGTCCTCGAGCCTTTGTATTCATATTAACTACAAGTCCTTGCGCTTCAATGAATTTTACAAGTTCTTTTAGTCTGCTGTTTCCGTATTTATCCATTCTAAGTATTCACTATCAGCCTCTTCGATAGGTAATGCAATGATTTCCGGAATATTATAAGGGTGAATCATTTTTATTGCAGTTTTTACCTTATCAAAAAGTATTCTTTTAGTTTTTATCATCATCAAAAGTTCTTTTTCTTCGCAAATTTCATCATGCCAGCTAAATATAGATTGAACTTTTTCCATAATATTAATACAAGCTGCTAATCTTTGAGTAAGAAGAATTTTCGCAATTGATTTTGCATCATTTTTAGTAGGCACAGTGCAATATATCACAACACAATTAGTCATAAACTTACTCCTCGTCTACGTATGATGTAACTTTTTCAATACTCTTGTTCAACTTAGCTAATTGTTTATCAATATTGTTGATTTTCTTAGCAAGTTCACCGTCGCCTTTTGCATCAAAGCTTTCCATAAACTCATTAAGTTTTTCTTCCATTGATGCAAGTCTTTCTTCTTGTTCCTCAAATTTTCTTTCAAGAACACCGATTACTGAACCTGATTGTGGCATCAATTTTTTCATTTCTCTGATGTTTTCAATAACGTTGTTTTCTACAACATCAATTTTTTCGTTGATGTTATTAATCAATTTAGCGTGAGTTTCTGTAACTTTTGAAATATTATCGATTAATGAATTAATTGTTTCCATTTTTACGCTAATATTCATATCCGCAATTGGCTTGATATTATTGTAAGTTTGACTCAACAATTGTTCAAAACGTAAAACTGTATTTTTGATATCACTTCTTGAATCTTCAGAAGTTAGAATAAGTTTATTTGTTCTTGAAGACAAGTCAGTTAATTCATCTGCCATGTGAGTAATATGACGTTGCATATTTGCCATATCTTCTCTTGTAAAGTCGAATTTCAAACCGTCCAAGAAGTTAACAAGTTGTTCAATGTTTTGTACAACAGCATCTAGTTTTGTATTATTTCTAAATTCTGTTTGAATTTCATTCAAAGTCATTCTCAATTTTGCAATATCTGATTCAATATCTTGCATTGCGTAAGAATAACCGTCATCAATAGTTGTACCAGTTTTTAAGACATTAATTTGTTCTCTAATTGATTGCAAACCATCAACCAATGGTGCAATATTTTCAACTTTTAATCTATCAAAAGCGTTTTGAATATTTTGGAAATCACCTTCTAGTTCAGAATATTCAAGAGGATTGCTAGAATTGATAACGTGTTTCAAACCTTTGATTTCTTTTACGTTTTCAACTAGTCCTTCTGAAACGCTCTTTAATTCAGAAACGACATTATCAGAAATGAAATCTTTAATATCTTCAGCTTCTTCCACAAAAGAAATTTGTTCAAATACTTTCAAAGCATTCTTTAACATATCTTCTTTTGAAGCTTCAAAACTTGCCTTGATATCGCCAGATAATCTATCAATACCTTCCATGTTTTTGTAGAAAGCGTTGATTTTTTGGTCAAGTGCAATAATAATTTCTTTTAATTGGTTTTGAAGTTCTAAGAAAGTATTGATTTGTGGAATTTTATCAATATTGTCTAAAACATTCAAAGTTTCTAATTTATCTAATAAATTTAATTTGTTTAATGCGTTCAATTTTTCAACGCTGATAATTTCATTTAATTTAGATAATTGTTCAATACCTTTTTCTGGAGACAAGAAATCAACTTCTTTTTCTTGCGCAGTCAACAAGTCTAATTTTTGATTAATTGCGTCCATGCCTTTTGTTAATTCAACAATGTTAGAGGCATTAAGAGTTCTCAATGTTTCTGCAAGATTTGCCACATTAGCATCGTCAATATTGACATTTGCAGGAATACCTTGACCTTGAACTGGAGAAGATGCAACACCGTTTTGAACCAAATTTTTAAGTCCATTTTCAACATCTTCCATTTTGCCGTTCAAAGATGCTAAACCGGCAAACAAGTTGTTCAAAATATTTGAATTTTCTGTACCTTCAACTTCGTTAAACAATGATTTTAATTTATTTGTAAAATATTCAAGTTGAATTTTGAAATCGTTCATCAATGTTTGATAATCTTCATCAGCAAAAGATTTAAGTCTATCTTTGATAGGTTCAATCTCTTCTAAAATTTGATGAGTGCTATCCTTCATTGATTCAAAATAGTTTACTGAATTGAAGTTGATTTGATCTTTTAATTTATTGATTTTAGCTTCAATTCTTAAATAAGCATCTTCGCTCATTTCGTTTGGATACTCATCTTCTGAATTATCAAGTTTTTCTTCGATAGTTTTTCTATTTTGAAGAGTTTCTAAAATACCGTCTAACTTATCTGATAAAGCTTTGTAATCAACGGCAGAAGATTGAAGAGTTCCTTCTTGAACATTTGCAGAAAGATTTGATAAATTGTTCAAAAGTTCTTCGATTCTGTTAACTGTATTATCTTGAACATCAACAAATCTTTGGCTTTGCTCTTCTGTCATTTTTGTTAATTCAAGATAAATCTTTTGAATTTCAGCCTTCATTGCATTGATTTCAAAAACTGTATTGTTTAATTTGATATCACTTGTTTCAGTGTTGTCTTTGATGATATCAATTGAATCAGCAACTTTTGTTTTGAAATCTGTTAATGAGTTTGAATATTCAGTAGTAATATTTGAAACTAAACTTTCAAGGTCATCAATTCTTGTTGCAATATCTGTTTCAATAGTTGTTGTAAAGTCTTTCTTAATGCTTTCTTTGATGATTTCTGGCATAAAGTTTAAAACTTCTTTTAAACGATTGATATTTTCTGCAAACTCAACTTTTTCAATATTTATATTAAAATCTTCAACTTTTCTTGTAAGTTCAGAAACCTTCGTTAAAACAATTTCAATAGCATCATTGTTTGGACGAGAAATTTTATCATCTAAAAGCTCTAAGCCTTTTGTTAAAGTTTTCATCTTGTCTAAGATGTCGCTATAACTGTCTTTAGTGCTTTCTGATAAATAATCTTTTGTTTGTTCTAATTTTTGAGACAAGTCATCAATGTTGAATTTCAAAGAGCTGATACCTAAGCTTGAAATAGTATCAAGGGTAACGTTTGTTGTGTTTAACTTGTCAGCTAAAATATCATATTTTGAAGAAAAACTTTCTGTATAAAGATTATTTGCTTCTTTAACATCTGATTGAATCATTGACAACTTGTTTGATAAATCATTCAAAGTTGTTGAAATTTTTTCTGTCGTATATCCTGGGATTTTAGAAATATTATCGTTGATAACATCTAATTTACCACCTAAATCAGCAGATAATCTTGTATTTAAACTTTCAGATTCTTGAGTAATTTTGTTTATAACTTCGTAAATTGTAGTTTTAACATTGCTTTCAAGACCTGTTAGGTTGTTTAAAACCTTGTTGAAAATTGTTTTGAAATCAAGAGAGTTCATTACAGTAATTAGGTTTCTGATTTCAGAAGTTGTACCTAAAACTTCGCCTCTTGCAACATTTGTAGACTCAATAACTTCATAGATTAATTTTGAAACATCTTTTTTAAATACTTCAAAATCTTCAATTGATAAAATGTTTTTAACAGTAACTTCTAATTTTGCTAAATCGTCAACAAGTTTTTTGTTAGAAGCTACAATCAAACCTCTTGCATCATCAAGTTGAGCAACTAAACCGTCATAATCACTAACGCTTGCAAGATTATTAACACTTTCTGTCAACATTTTATTTTGTTCAATAATTGCTGACATTGTTTCTCTTGCTTTGTCAATGTCTTCTTTTTTAGAAACTTGATTTAATAATTCATCAAGATATTTGTTCTTTTGGTCAAAAATTTGAATAGTTGAGATGACAGTGTTCATAGTCATTGTCATATCTTCAACTTTGTTTCTCAATTCATCAATACTTTGATTTTTTAATTCTTCTTGAACCTTTTCAAAGCTCGAATTGATATTCAAAACAATACTTTCAAAACCATTGTTAAATTTTTCGATATCATTTCTAATAGATGCAATAGTTTTTGCAGTGTCTCTGTATTGAGAAGATTCCATTCTCAAAGATTCAATTCTTAAAGTGATTTCGTTTAAGATATCACCTTGAGACATAACTTGTTTTGAAAAAATGTTCAAGTTTGTTGAAATAATATCAAAAAGTTCTTTGATTTGATTTTGTTCAAGATTATCGGCATTTAATCTGATTAAATCTTTGAATTGAGAATCAATTTCGGCAAATTTTATATTAAGAAGAGAATATTTGTCATCAAGATTTTTCTTTAATTCACCGATAAGAGAAGTCATTAAAGAAGAGCATTCGTCAGTTGAAAGGTCATCTAACTTTGCAAGTTTTTCAGTAACTGAACTAAGAGTTCTGTTAGTACCGTCAATATTAAGTGCGTTCTGAGTTCTAATCCCGTCAAGAATATCGCCAAGTTGCGCCAACTTTTCGGTTAGTCTATCAACATTTATATCTGCCATTTTATATTTCTCTTCCTATAATGCTATTTATATATTTTATTCTAACAAATCTAAACCCAGATGTATAATAAATATAAATAATTATTAAGAATGTAAATTAAATTTCCATAAAAATCAACTTTTTAGAGAATAATGTTTTTATCTAAATACACCAAAAGAGTGATAAAATTTCAAATCAAAGATACTATTCTAATAATATGAACAAAAAAGACATTAAGAAAAAAGATTTAAAAAAATCCATAGAAGAAAAAGAAAAACAATTAGCAAAATTAAAATTACACGTAGATAAATCAGAAACATGCTCTTCAATTTATAATAAGGCAGTCCTTGAAAAAGCTATTATGAAAAAAGAATTGGAAGACATGGACAAAAACGTCGTAGTCGATAAAGTAAAAGACGTCTTTAGAAAAAAAGACTTGATTTGCGATTCATTCAAGAAATAATGCGCAAGCCGGTGTGAGCGCTATATGTCATTGCGAGCGTTAGCGAAGCAATCCAAAAAAGCTGTCATACTGAACTCGTTTCAGTATCTCTATGGAACTCACAAAACCATCAAGGTTCTGAGTTACCTCAGAACGACGATAAGTAGTTATACTACTAAAACGCATCTACTCTACGTCTTTATCTTCATCGTAAGGTTCGTCTTTTATTTCGCTAAACAGACCTACATCATATTTTTTGCAGTAACGTTTAACCTCTTTAACTACTACGTTAGAAAGAATAAACAATGCGAATAAGTTTGGTACAGCCATAAACAATGTTACCGCATCTGATAAGTTGATAATACTTTTAAAGTTCATAGCGGAACCGATTACGATACAGCTACAGTATAGTAATTGGAAAAATCTTGTTTTAAATTTTGATTCACCAACTAAGAAATGCCAACCTTGCAGACCATAATACGAACCGCAAAGCATTGTACCCATTACAAAACAACTTGCCATAATTGTTAATAAAATTGGGAAGAATGGGAAAGCTGTTGCGAAAGCTTTCGAAGTTAATTCAATACCTGCAATTCCGTGTACGTGAAGATATTCACCAGTTACAACGATTACAAATGCAGTTGAAACACCAACGATACAAGTATCTACAAATGGTTGCAACATTGCGATGAAGGCTTGTGCTACTGGTTTACTTGTTTTAACCGCAGCGAATGCAGTTGGCGCTGTACCTAGACCCGCTTCGTTTGCAAACATTGCACGTCTAAAACCCCAAAGCATACAAGCAAACATACCGCCAGCCATTGCACGAGGGTGGAAAGCCTCAACAATGATTGTGTGAATTGTATGTGGAATATTTTCAAAATTTATTAACGTAATGATTAAAATACTTGTCAAATAAAGTACACACATTATCGGAGTAACTTTTTCTGTAAATTTACCGATAGATTTTATACCACCGATGATAGTTACCCAAGTTATAGTTGCAACAATAAGCCCTAGTATCCAACTGTTGTTAGCAAAAATACTAGCTTCGCCACCTGTTACTTCTGTAATTTGAGTTGTCATTGCATTGATTTGGAACAAATTCCAACCACCGATAACTGCAAGGACAGAGCAGAAGGCATATATCTTACCTAAATGAGGAGCGATTTTACCTAAAACTTTACCTTTTAGACCTTTTGAAATGTAATACATAGGTCCACCGGCAGTTGTGCCGTCTGGGTAAACTTCACGAAGTTTTACACCTAGAAGAACTTCTGAAAATTTAAGTGCCATAGAAAATAGCCCTGCAATAATCATCCAAAATATTACACCTGCACCGCCGACAGAGACAGCTGCTGCAGAACCAGCAACGTTACCTATTCCGGCAGAAGATGAAATTGTAGCACTTAGGGCTTGGAAAGATGAAACTTCACCTTTCTTTTTACGTTTAATTAGGTCTTTGTGTTCAAATTTATTTGCGATTAAGCGTAATGCGTGCTTAAAACCCCATAGACCGATAAAGCGCAATCTGAAAGTAAAATAGATTGCAGCGAACATAAGAAGAGCAATCAAAAATTCAACTTTCACACCGTGAATTGTGATAGAAGAAAAGATTACTCCAGAAATTTTGTTGGCTACTGGTGATAATAAGCTATCTATAAACGCATCTAAATTCATAAATAAATAATACTATAAATATAGAAGGAATAAAAAGGATAAAATTAACAAAGGTTAACAAAGGACAAAAAATAGGAAGTTTATGTTATTATATAAACATGACAATTAAATAATATCTTGGAGACGTGGCCGAGTTGGCTGAAGGCGGCACCCTGCTAAGGTGTTATATGGAGCAATCTGTATCCAGGGTTCGAATCCCTGCGTCTCCGAATTTTCTAAAAAAGGGCGAAAGCCCTTTTTTTTAATGCAAACATTTTGAAAACAGGGATAAGAACCCTACCAATCGAAGATTGGTCAAGGGTACGAGCGCGAACGAGCAGAGGGCGAAGACTTGAAGATTTTGAAAAAAATTTTTGAAAAATCTTCAATCGTAGACCCGTTTAACGCGAGTGAGCAAGACAATCCCTGCGTCTCCGAATTTTCTAAAAAGGGCGAAAGCCCTTTTTTTTGTTGGCATAAATTTTAAGTAGTTTTAAAATCCAAGTCCGAAATTATCCCCAAAATCAAGGAAAAATTTTTGCGTGTTTATAATATAATCAAAGAAAAAAGGAAAAGATAAAATGTTTATATTAGAAGCACCATATATTTCAGATTTAATGCTAAAAACTTTAGAAAAAAATCAATTTGAAGTGTTTTCAAACGAAATAGCAAAAGATTATTCATCTGAATACAAATTAAATTTAATCGATGAAATCACTGCAAAGAACAGTTTGAAAGTTTATTCAAACTCAGAAAACTCTATCAACTGGGTTCTAAATAATTTTCAAAATACTGATTTAGCAAGATTAATCACTCTTTGCAAAAACAAGTTTGAATTTAGAAAAGGAATTAAATCAATTTATCCAAACTTCTTTTTCAAAGAAATTACTTTAGATGAATTAAATACAATCGACATTTCAGATTTTCCAGAACAATTTATCATCAAGCCAACTATCGGATTTTTGAGTATGGGAGTTCATAAAGTGTCTTCTCACGATGAATGGAAAGCCACAGTAAACGCCATAAATAAAGAAGTTGAAATGTTTGCAAAAAATTTCCCAAAAGAAGTTTTGAGTTCATCAAGTTTTATTGTTGAAGAAATCATTCAAGGCGAAGAATTTGCAATAGATACATATTTTGACAAAAACGGCACCCCTGTTATACTAAACATCTTCCAACACCCCTTTGTCAGTGAAGATGACGTTAGCGACAGAGCTTATATTTCATCAGGAAAAGTTATAAAAGAAAACCTTGCATCTTTTGAAAAAATGTTGGGAGAAATCGGCAAAACGTTAAACATCAAGAATTTTCCAATGCATATTGAGGTTATAAAAACAGATGACACAACAATTGTCCCAGTTGAAATTAACCCAATGAGATTTGCAGGTTGGTGTACAACTGATTTAGCGTACTACGCTTACGGAATAAATATTTATGAATACTTTAACAACGAGCTAAAACCCGATTGGGATAAAATTCTTGCAGACAAACAAGACAAAATTTATTACTTTGCAATGGCGGAAACACCTGTAGATATAGATAAATCTTCAATCAAATTTGATTATCCTGCTCTAGAAAAATTTTTCTATAAAGTTTTAGATTTCAGAAAAATAGATTACAGAGAAAAACCTCTATTTGCGGTTATTTTTGGCGAAGTTAAAGATAGAGAAGAAATCACAAAAATTTTGAAAATGGACGTACATGAATTTGTGGTACAAATGTAGCGTTCTAAAAGCTTATACCCATTCTTCAAATAGATTTTTTGAGTAATCTCTATTTGGATTTGAGTTAAATTTTATCATAGCTTGTTCTAATTTTTCCATAAACTCTGATTTGTTTTTGCAATTTTTTATTTCATTTAACGACAAAATGCCGTCGCCATTTGAATCTGCTTGTCTCAATTCATCAAGATTTTGCATTGAATTTCTTGCGTTGATTTTTGCGTCGAGTTCTTTATCTGAACTACTAACAACCATCATTTTACCATTCTCATCTTTCATTTTTGATAATGGCAATATAATGTAGCTAGAGTCGTAACCTCTATTAAATTCTATTCCGGCTGTCATTTATATTCCTACCTTCCTCTAAACTTAATTATGAGGTAGGTAACGCATGAACACAATCCTTCATTTAATTTAAATTACTCTTTTCTGATATAATTAATTTATGAAAAATATTTTATGTTTTGGAGACAGTAACACATTTGGATTTAACCCAGAAAACGGCAAAAGATTTGATAAATCTTCTCGTTGGACTGGTATTTTACAAGACCTTTGTCAAAATAATTATCACATTATAGAAGCTGGTTGCAACAACAGAACTGCTTTTTCCGACAATTCAGCAGGTAAAATGTTCACTGGTTACAAAATCCTACCAGAATTATTAAACGAAAACCTTGATACAATAATCCTTGCGATTGGTATAAATGATTTGCAATTCCAATACAATGTATCTTTTGATGATATAAAAAAAGGAATTTCAAATCTAATTGAAATCACTAAAAAGAGTTGCCCTAATGCAAAAATTATTTTAGTTTTGCCAACAGAACTAACAGAAAATGTTTTAAAAAGCCCAATATTTTCAACACTTTTTGACAAAACTTCAATAGAAAAATCAAAACTTTTATCAGAAATTTATTCAGAAATATCAAAAGAATATACTTGCGATTTTATTGATTTAAACAGTGTTGCAACACCTTCAAGCATTGACGGATTGCATTTTGAACCCACAGAGCACGAAAAAATCGCCAAAGAAATTTTAAAACATTTATAGTAAAAATAAGCCTTATCAATTTTGATAAGGCAATTGACGATTCATTTATTTAAGAAAAATTCGGAGGAGCTTTTTATAGATACCTTTATAAGGTTGGTATCTAATTGGCAAGTCTAGCCATGTTTTTTTATCTAAAATACTTCGCTTGTGCGAAAAAGTTTCAAAACCAAATTTACCATGATATGAGCCCATACCGCTTTCCCCAAAACCACCAAAAGGCATTTCAGATGTAGCTAAATGAACAACAACATCATTTATACAACCACCACCAAATCTACAATGATTTAGAACTTTTTCAATATTATTTTTGTTTTCTGAAAAAATATATAAAGCCAATGGGTGTGGGTGATTTTCAACAGTTTCAACCACATCATCTAAACTTTCATAAGTTAAAATTGGTAGAACAGGTCCAAAAATCTCTTCCTTCATAACATTGTCGTCCCAAGTTATGTCAGTCATAACAGTTGGTTCAATCTTTAATGCTTCTGGGTTAGTTTTGCCACCAACGACAACTTTATCAAAGTCTATAAGATTTTTTATTCTGTTAAAATGTTTTTCATTAATAATTTTACCGTAATCATTGTTTTCAAAAGGGTTTTGACCAAATTGATTTTTAATTTCTTTTCTAATTTCATTTATCAATTTATCCTTAATCTCTTTACAACAAAGAATGTAATCAGGCGCAACACAAGTTTGACCACAATTTAAGAATTTACCAAAAACAATTCTTTTGGCAGTTAATTTAATATTTGCAGTCTTATCAACAATACAAGGACTCTTGCCACCGAGTTCAAGTGTAGTTGGTGTTAAATGTTCTGCCGCATTTCTCAAGACCTCTTTACCAACATTTGAACTGCCTGTAAAGAAAATATAATCATATTTATATGACAAAAGTTCTCTATTTTCTTCTCTACCGCCTTTTACAGTCGCAACATATTCTTGCGAAAAAACTTCTTCAATAATTTTATAAACAATATCAGTCGTTTTAGGAGAATAAGCACTAGGTTTTAAAATTACTGTATTTCCCGCAGAAATCGCATCAACCAAAGGTTCCATTGAAAGCAAAAATGGATAGTTCCAAGGACTCATAATTAAAACATTTCCTCTCGGAACAAGTTTTATTTTACTTTTTGCGTGAAAATTTGTTAAAGGTGTTGGAACAACTTTTTCTTTGGCAAACTTTTTGATATTTTTTAGCATATAAGAAATTTCGTCTAAAGTTAAACCAACTTCGCACATATAAGCTTCTGTTTCACTCTTGCCTAAGTCAAATTTTAAAGCTTCTAAAATTTCTTTTTCGTTATTTTTTATAGCAACTTTTAGTTTCTTTAAATATTCAATTCTAAATTTAATATCTAAAGTTTTACCACTTTTGAAAAATTCTTTTTGTTTTTCTAACAAATTACGCATGAATTAGTTCACCTTTCTGAATTTGAGCTAAGTCTTCTTTTGAATTATCTTCATCAAGAAGGTTGTAATAAAGTTGTTGCAATTCATTTTCGTCCATTAAAACTGGAACAGGATAAATAGGATTAGCCTCTTTTGAAGCATTTTCAGCTAAAACTTTTATATCCTTCATTTGAAGTTCTGGAAGTTTTGTTCCGATATTCAAACTTTTATTCAAGATTTTAATTGAATTGATAAATGATTTTGCAGCTTGCTCTTTTGGTGTATTTTCTTTTGCAAGACCAGCAGATATCGCCAAATCTTTCAATTGTTTGTAAATTTTATCACCATAAGCCTCTAAAACATACGGAATAAGAACAGCATTTGCAAGCCCATGTGGAGTATTGTACATTCCGCCAAGAGAATGTGCGACAGCATGACAATAACCAACATAAGAAACTGTAAATGCGCAACCTGCAAGATATGAAGCCCAAAGCATATTTTCTCTAGCATTCATATCATCACCGTTATCATAAGCTCTTTTTAGATTTTGGAAGACAAGTTTTGTCGCTTCAAGAGCTTGCTCTTTTGTCTTTTTAGTTGTTGAATTACCAATATAAGCTTCAACGGCATGTACAAGAACATCTACACCACTATTTGCGGTAATATTTTCTGGCAAAGTTCTTGTTGTTTCTGGGTCTAAAACTGTATATTTAGGGATTAAAGGGAAATCACTTATCATATACTTATGTTTTGTTTTTGAATCAGTGATTAAACTTGCAACAGTAGTTTCTGTACCAGTACCTGCAGTTGTAGGAATTGCAATAAGAAGAGGAATTTTCTTAAATACTCTCAAAATTCCTGCCATATCTTGAATAGATTTTTTAGGATTTGCAATACGTGCACCAACTGCTTTTGCACAGTCAATAGCCGAACCACCACCAAAACCAATCAAGGCTTCACATTTATTGTTCAAATACAATTCTCTTGCCATTTCAACATTTGCAATTGTAGGGTTTGAAACCACATCGTCATACACAGTAAGATTTATATTATTTTCAACTAAAATATCTTCTAAATGTTGAGTTATACCAAAACTTCTAACACCTTTATCTGTAACAAGCATTAGATTTTTAATTTTCTTTTTAGCTAAAACTTCTGGGATATCATCGATTTTACTAAGAATTGTTGGATTGTAATAAGGAAGCATTGGAATTGCAACTTTAAAACAAAACTGAAAAATTCTGCAGTACATTTTCTTAAAAATATTCATAACATTACCTCGCTATCTGGTTTTGAGGGTTAGTTTTTAGGGGGATAAATACATCTCAGAAAATAACTAACTCTTTCTAGTATTGAATACTAGCAAAACTAGAATTGAATATCAAGAGTTTTATAAAAATTTTAACATTTGTGAAGATTTTAATAAAAACAAACAGCCTAAAAAGACCTACACATGGCTAATATGTAGGATAATAAATTTTCTATTTAAATATAATTTTTTTAAACAATTAAAGATGAAAAATATTTTTCAATTTTCTTTTAATAAAAACCAAATCTTCACGCGACAAATAACGTGAAAATTCTGCCAAATCTTTCATAGCTTCTTCCACTGGATAATTTGTTGTTTCAAGCTTTCTTAGCCAATCATTTACTTCTCTTGTAATCATAAATTTATCCTAATACATTTATTTTGTAGAAGCAAGCAATTTAGAGATTTCTGTTATTGTCTTTGGAAAATATTGTTGCAAATATTGAGAACGAATTGAGAACAAGTCTTCATTGTTGTAAGTATTCAACAAGGCGTTTGTTTCTGCAATTGTTTCTTGCAAACCGTCTTTGTGCTCAGATGTTTTAATAAAGTAATTAATATGTTCTCTTTGAGCAGTAGGGAAGGCTTTATCAAACTCTTCTTTTTCTTTTTCAAAGACTTCATTTACTTGTTTATTTGAGAAAATTGATTTTTTCAAAGTTTCTTCTTGTTTAACATCAACTTCATTGTAATCCTTCGCATGACCAAGTTCGTGCAACATTACATACAAGTTATCACCTGTTTTAATACGTTTATTAACAGCACCATAAGTTGAGTAATTGATATCATCAATACCATTTAGGTGTTTTGTTGTTTTACCTAGCGCAATAAGTTCTTCACCCGGCATTCTTTTTAATGCTGTTAAAATTTTATCTTTATTACCGTCAAGATAGTTTTCAAAAGTGATTTTTGAAGAGTCTTTTGTATTCAAATCTTTAATATCAATTTCTTTATCATTAACAGTAATTTCATACTTTTTATCATTCTTTGCTGAAATAAATTTATTATCAGAAAGAACTTCAAAAGATTGTGAATTTTTCAACAGAGTTTTACCGTCTTTGTCAGTGATAATATAATCGCTAATTCTATTACCTTGTGGGTCATCTTCGTACAAATATTGAGTACGAGTTCCGTCTAGCGAAGTCATATCCTTTTTAACAGAAGTTATACCAGTTTTCTTGTCAACGGTACCAGAAGATAAAACTTTTTCTGTTCCGTCTGGAAATACGTGTTTAATATTTAAAACACCAGCAACTTCTGATTGGTCGGTATATTCTTTTCTTAAAGTTTTGCCGTCTTTATCCTTAATAACACGAACCTCATTTATCAAGACAGGTTGAGGCATATTTTTTCTCACCTCAAGTCTAACTTTAGACACAGAATTATTTCTTCTGTCCACAGTCTTTTTAATTTGATATTGACGTCCATTTGGGTGTTTGAAGGCTTGAACTTCTTCTGATGAAATGTTGTTCATATCTTTGTCGAACAACTCAATCTTTTTACTTGTATCTTTCAAATCAGCAACAAGCGCAAAAGAGTTTGAATCATAGTCGTCAGTTTTAAAAGACAACGATAACAGATTACTACCACAACGTGTTTTCATCTTGTCATAGTTTTCAACGACTTTTTCTGGATTATTTAATTTTTCATTCTTAGATAATGCGACTAAATCATCGATACCTAAATCACTCTTAGACAAAACCTTTGCCTTATCAAATTCTTCTGTTTTGTTCAAACTAATTGAAAATGCTTTAATATCAAAAGGTGTAAATCTTGGTGTTTCATCTCCTTTCTTAACCTTTGATAAATCTGCAAGACCTTTAACAACTTGAGTATCCTTTGCGACAATATCACATGCCATTGAACCCAAAATTTTAGGATTTTGAACTAATTCTTTAAAAGGTTCCCACTTATCTGGTGATTTGACCAATTCTCCTTTAATTGTTTCAATCTTGTCATCAGTAAACTTCGGAGTACCTTTAAAGTTTTTCAAATCTTTCAATTCTTGGACAGCGTTATCAACGTTAAAATTACCCTTGAAAGAAGTTCTTTCAAAAGTATCTTTTTTAAGTCCAGTATCTACAACCTTTCTTACATTATTCGGACTTTTAATTTTACTAACGCTATTAACGTTATTCACACTGTTTACATTCATGATAAATCTCAAATTGATTATACTCTTACGAAAGTATTGACGGAATAAAAAAAATAAACTTTAATAAAAAGTGTAGTATTGTAAACAAATATTAAATATTCGGCTAAAATAGGCAATATTTTTCGTTTAGAGTACTTCATGTAAGTGTATAATAGTATATAAGTGTGGGATAATTATGCCTGAAGTAAGTAATGTAAATATTGGTAAAATCAACATGCCAACCTCGACAAGCTCAATGCAGAACGCACTCGGCGGGCTTGGAAATAATGCGTCTCTTTTTGGCAATGATTTAATTGGTGGTACAGAAGATACCTATACTTCTGATACAATGAAAACTCAATTAAAGACTAAAGCTCAGTCGCTTGTAAGTTTGTCTAAAAAATTAAAGACAAAAGATGCGGACGGCAATGAAAAAACAAGTCCTACTGTTAAAAAATCTATTGAAAAGCAGATGAAAATGCTTAAAGAACAAGCAGAAGCTGCCGGAATAGATTTAAACGCAATCTTTGCAGAAATTGCAGATGAATCACACATGACTAGAAAACAAAGAAAAGAACTTCAATCAAACCTGAAGGTTTCTATTCCTAAAAAATCTGGCAGTACAGAAACTTCTAGCAATACATCTTCAAGCAACAAAAAATTAAATCCATTTGGCATGTCAAATGGAGGCTTTGGAAACTTATCAATGCAAGGTACACAAGGTAATTATCAACCAACCTTGAACCCAAGTTATGGAAACAGTCCAAACACTAAACTTGATAAAGCTTTCTTAGATAAGACTAAAGATATTTCACAACGTATCGGTTGCGATTATAAAGACTTATTAGCAGTAATGAACTCAGAATCTGGTTTAAAATCTACAGCTAGAAACCCTAAAGGTGGCGCTACAGGTTTAATCCAATTCATGCCAGCAACTGCAAAAATGTTGGGTACAACAACTGACGAATTACGCAGAATGTCTCCAACACAACAACTGGATTATGTTGAAAAATTTTTCAATATGGTTAAAAAGAGTGCAGGCTTTGAAGGTAAACGACTTTCTGGGGCTGACTTATATGCCTTAGTATTCATGCCAGGAAGAGCAAAACGTGATATATTAACATCTGCCTCTGACGGTAAAACTTATTCTTATAACAAAGGTCTTGATAAAGACGGCGACGGACATATTTCAAAAGCCGATTTACAACGACGTGTTGCAGCATGTTATGTAGACGAATCCAGAGTCTTTGCATAGTTAAAATTTTATACAAAGGGGCGGTTTTCTTGAGAAAACCGCCCCTTTGTTTGACAATATCCCTTGATATCCTAAAATAAAGGTATTATGAAAGAAAACTTTTATATTTTAGAAAAACTTGAAAAAATACAAATTGAACTTAGACTTAAAAAACTAAGTAAAGCACTACAAAACAAGAAAATAGTTTTATACGGCGCAAATGAAATTTTAGAAGCTATTTGCTCTAAGTTTAATATAAAAGAATATTTTAATATAATTGGAGTTTGTGATGATAAAATAACAAGCTCAAACATTTTTGAACAAGAAGAGTTTAAAATAATTTCTGTTCAAAATTTATATTTTTGCGGGGCAGATGTAATTCTTAACCTAAAAAACACAAGCAATGATTTCAAAAAATATTTAAGACAAAATCATCTTGTAAAAAAGAGAGTTCGATTCGTAAATCTATTAGATAAACCTCTATTGGTAAAAATAAAAGATTTATATAATGTGTTAAAAATGTCATTTAGTACATATCAACAGACAAAGGAAGTTTTACCAATATTAAAAGCTTTAATTGAATATTCAGATGACGAAATATATTCAAGACTTAATTACCAAACAAAAGTTTTCAATTTAAAAAACTCAGAAAAACCTGTGAGAGTTTTATTTTTAGCATTTGATTATAACGAATGGACATTATCAAGTTTATACTACAAATTCAGAAGTGATGAAAACTTTAAAGTGTTGCCAATTGTAGCTTTACCAAGCACAGCAAAAGAAGAATATCAAAATTTGCAATACACAATTGATAAATTTAACCAACAAGGCATGGAATGTATTGACGGTTCTGACACAGGTGAAGGAGTTATGATAAAAGCTCTTAGACCAGACTTAATCATTTACCAAAACCCTCAATACTTAAAAGACGAATACACACCAGCAAAACTTTCAGAATTTGCTTTAACTTGTTATGTTGAACCTAAATTTAACACAGATAAAGCTTATTCGATTGATGATGATTTATTAAAAGACAGATTATCAAATAGTTGGCAATTATATTCATCAAATCAATATAGTTTAAAATCTTATAAACATTCAGCCATGTCTGGTTTTACATTGTTTGAAAAATACCAACAAGACACAAATTCTACATACGATAAATTATGGAATGTTCCTAGTACAGTAGAAAACAACAGAATCGTATATATTCCGTCTTATACGGTATCAGAGAACTACGATATCGCAAGTTTTAGAGAAAATCAAAGATTTATACTTGATTATATTGCGACACACCCTCAATACAGCTTTGTTGTAATACAAGATACAAAATTTAAACAACAATGTTTGGAAAATTCTGTTGTAACAGAAGAAGAATTTGACCAATTTTTCAACTCATTTAGTTCATTACCAAACGTTAAACTTGAAGAATATTCATCAATCGTAGGAATTTTTAAAACATCAAATCTACTTTTGACAGACAGCATCAATTCTGCGATGAATTATTTTCCTTGCGGAAACCCAATAATCTATATTAACAGTAGCAAACAATCTTTTGAAGGTAATGAAATTAGTGAAAAGATTTTTAAAACTTTCTATAAAATATCATCAAAAGAAGCTTTAGATGTTGTTTTAGAAGACTTATTACTTGCACAAAACGATTACAATTTAAAACAAAGATTTACTATAATCGGTAAAGACGGCGAATATTTTAATTCAAACGCAAGTGATTTTATTTTTGAAGACATCAAATCAAAACTTGAAAAGAATATTCAAGAAGAAATTGAAACTAAAGAAGAACCTCAAACCGAAAACTAGTATTCAATATTTTCAGAAGCTTTGATAAAATTATTTACCCAAGCATGTTGTTCTTCTGGATTTGTTGTTTGAATTGTGCCACCACAACGATTACTATGACCACCCGCAACAAGGTCTTTTTTATAGTTGTCTTTTACATAATCAACCATTTTCATTGCATAGTCCTTGTTTGATAACAAACTCATTTTATAAGTAACACCGTCGGAACAAGGATAGAAAACAGCTACTGTTTCTATGTTTTTATTATTTGATAGAGTATTTTTTCTATATTTGTTTAATAAAATTTTAGTTCTTTCAGTATTTCTACCAATTTCATTCCACTCCTTGTCGTCTTCTTTTATTTCTACATAAGCCATTTTGCCATTTTTAGAATATTGAGTTCTTTGTTCTAAACCTTTTGCAAAAGCTTTTTCTTCACTTGTAAATTTAGTTTTGTCTAAGAAATGTTTACCAATTTTTGCCAAATCAATAACGTTCAAAGATTTCCACAATTCAAATCTAACTTCTTTAGAATTCTTATCTAGCTTTGTTTTATCTTTAGAAGAATCATCTTCAAAACCGGTAAACAATGCTTTTGAAACCTCTTTACTTGGCTTTTTACCTAAAGCTTCAAAAAATCTATAAATAATACCACAATTTGCACGAGCAGAACTATCTACATAAAAATTTTTAGCTTCTATTTCTGGAACACTATTTTTGTCGTAAGCCTTTGTTATTTGGTTAAAGTCAGGGGTAATTTTATTTTTGTCATCGTGGTGGTCGATACCAACTATTGTTTTAGCATCATATTTTTGCAAATGTTTAAATACATTTGTTGCCAATCTATCTTTACCAGAAAAATCTACACATAAAGCAACATCTGCTTTTTTAGTATTTTCGTTTACATCTTTTGCTTGAATAATATTATATTTTGAAGTGTCGTAATTGTAATTATCTTTACCGCCAGAAGCGATAATTCTTGCGTTTATACCTTCGTCTTTTAAATAATTATAGAATGCAGTAGCACTGTTAAAAGTATCTTCATCAGACATTGTATGGCAGAAAATATCAACACTCTTACCTGAATGGAGAATGTTATCGATATGTTTTGCTTGATTTTTCGGCATTACGTTGGCTTTAAAGCTAACATTTGCCATACGATTATTGATGCTTAACATAAAACTACCTACATTTATATAAAGGTAATTTTTCATGATAAATTGCGCTATTTAAGCATGTTTTAGGGGATTATTTTAAGTTTTTGTAATATTCAGTTAATCTCTGTCTCAAGACTTCCGGTTTGTTGTAATATTGCTCAGAAATAATATATTTTTTGCCAGTTTTAGGATTGATAACGTACAATGTCGGAATTCCGTCTAAATAAACATTATCGCACATAGAAGGTTTATGTTTTTTTGTTATGTCGTGATAAGAAAAATTGTACATATCAGATAAATTATCTGCTAAATGAAAAAATATTGGTTTAAATTGTTTGCAATGAAAACAATAATCGGCAGAATACATAACAACAAAAGGTTTGTCTTTTTTGTCTGCTTTTTCACACGCAAGATTTTGGGCAAAACAAGATTGACATACGCAAATAAATATGAAAATTACCCAAAATATTTTTTTCATAAAAAAAGCTCCCGCATTTATTATTGCATGCAAGAGCTTTTTTAAATAGTCTATCGTTACAATTATTAAAGGATAGCACCTTTTGGAACAACTGTAATACCGTTTGGAGAAACGAAGAAACCTCTTTGTGTATCAACTTCTCTATCGAAACCGATTTTTGTGTGAGGAGGAATTTCAACGTTTTTATCAATGATAGCATTTCTGATTTCACAGTGTCTGCCAACATTAACGTTTTCCATTAAAATACTGTCAGAAACTTGTGAGTATGAATTAATTCTAACTTTTGGAGAAAGAATACATCTAGACAAGCTACCACCAGATACGATACAGCCTTCAGAAACCATAGAGTTTGTAGCCATACCAACACGGTCACCTTCTTGCCAAATAAATTTAGCAGGTGGGTAGTTGTAGTTGAATGTTCTTAAAGGCCATTCTTTAGCGTATAAATTAAGTTCTGGACAAGAATCTAGTAAGTCCATATTAGCTTGCCAGTAAGCATCAATACTTCCTACATCTTTCCAGTAACCACGTTCAGCATCTGTCATACCAGAGAATGCGTTGTCTTTGAAGTTGTAAACATAAACTGGTTGACCTTCATTTAATAACATTGGAATAACGTTTTTACCGAAGTCATGGTTAGAACCTTCAATTTTAGCATCTCTTTCAAGAGCATCAACTAAAACGTCTCTACCAAAAATGTAGTTACCCATAGAAGCTAAACATAAATCTGGGTGTCCAGGAATACATTTAGGTTTAGTTTTTGGCTTTTCGATAAAGCTTGTTAATTTCCAGTTGTCATCAACTTCCATAATACCAAATTCAGAAGCTTCTTCAATTGGAATAGGAATAGCTGCAATTGTTAAAGCAGCTTGTTTTTCTTTATGGTATGCCAACATTTGAGACACGTCCATTTTGTAGACGTGGTCCCCACCAAATACGCAAACGTAATTTGGATCAGCATCAACGATGTGCAATAAGTTTTGGTAAACAGCATCTGCAGTACCTTGGTACCAAGTTCCACCAGTTCTCATTTGAGCAGGTACTAAATCAACATATTGATCCAAGAATGGAGATAAAGCATAACCTCTCGAAATGTGTTGATTTAAAGAATCTGATTTGTATTGTGTTAAAACTTTGATTTTGTAGAAACCAGAGTTGATAAAGTTGTTTAAAACGAAATCAATAATTCTGTATCTACCACCAAATGGAACAGCAGGTTTAGCTCTGTCACGAGTTAGTGGGAATAATCTTTTACCTTCACCACCTGCTAAAATCATAACTAATGCGTCGTCAATTGTTGTCATCTTTTACCTCTTTAAACTAATAGTTATTATATAAACTCTATTTTAACAGTATATTATAATCAAAAATTAAATTCACTAATACAAAATGATGAAATTTTTAAGAAATTAATGGTACTAAAGTATTATTTCTTAAAACATGAAATAGACCGCTTGACAATGAAATATTTGCATGATATAAAGTAAGTGGGGTAAATGTATATTTTAGGGCTTGCAAATGCAGGCCTTTATTTTTTTGTATTTTTTAGAAATTATAATTATAAAATAAAGAGGCGAACTTTTTCAAAGTTCGCCCTCTGTAATAAAAAAGGACGGATTGAAAAAATCCGTCCTTTTTCAAAAGTTTATAAAACCAAACTATTTGATTTCAACTTTAGCGCCTGCAGCTTCTAATTGTTTTTTCATAGCTTCAGCGTCTTCTTTTTTAACGTTTTCTTTGATTGGTTTTGGAGCGCCATCAACTAATTCTTTAGCTTCTTTCAAGCCTAAGCCTGTGATAGCTCTAACTTCTTTTAAAACAGCGATTTTGTTAGCACCAGCTTCAGCTAATACAACTGTAACTTCAGAAGCTTCTTCTGCGCCACCTTCAGCTGCTGCTGCTGGAGCTGCTGCTGCTACTGCAACTGGAGCTGCTGCAGATACGCCGAATTTTTCTTCCATAGCTTTTACTAATTCTGCTGCTTCTAATAATGTTAATTTTTCGATTGATTCTAAAATAGTTTCTACGTTACTCATTTTAATTTCCTTTCTAAATATTAATTTTATTGTAATTTACTAATAAATAATTAAATTTTTAAGCTACCTTAGAAAATTTAATTAAGCTGATTTTTGGTCTCTTACAGCTGCCATAGCTCTTGTTAATTGAGCCATTACAGCATTGATAGAACCAACGATGCCTGTAGCAGGTGAATTTACGCAGCCAAGCATTTTTGCAAATAGTTCTTCTTTTGTTGGAAGGTTTGCAAGAGCTTTAGCTTCTTGAGCTGTTAATAATTTACCTTCTAATACAGCGGCAACGATTTCGCCTTTTTTAGCTTCTTTAATAAATTGAGATAAAGCTTTAGCTGGAGATACTGGATCTTCAAAACCAAACGCAATTGCTGATGGTCCTTTTAAAGATTCGCTCAATACTTCGTATGGAGTGTCTTTAATAGCGATTTTAGTTAATGTGTTTTTAGTAACCATGTAATCGCCGCCACCTTTTTGGATACTGCGTCTTAATTTTGTAATTTCTTCTACAGTTAATCCTTGATAGTTTGTAAGGATTGCTACTTGAGCTTTATCAACTTTTTCTTTAATCTTTTCGATTTTTTCATCTTTAAACGCTTTTGTTGACATTTTTTCTCCTTTTATATTTTTTATCGACCTATGATGTGTAAGCAATAAAAAAATTTTGCATACACTAAGCCGCAAAATTTCCAATCAAAACTATTAAATTTAAGTTTTTGACCTCGGTTAGCGAATTTTAATCCGAAACGGAACTAACTGTCTGCGGTTTGTAATACTAAATTATACAAAACATGAATTAAAATCAAGCATGTTGTTAACATGTTGTTAATATTTATAAAGCTTGCAAACAAATACTTAATTTTATTGCCAAAACTCTTTTAATACATTATTATAAAATTATTGTTTAAAAAGGAAAAATCAATGACAGAAGAAAAAAGTAAAGTTACTATATATACGGACGGAGCATGTAAATCTAACCCTGGAAAGGGCGGTTATGGTGCTATTTTAACCTTTGTTGATTCAAAAGGTCAGTATCACGAAAAAGAACTGACAGAAGGTTACGAACTTACAACAAATAACAGAATGGAGCTTATGGCAGCAATCGTAGCGCTTGAAGCTCTTAAAAAACCTTCTGAGGTTACGTTAATTTCTGATAGCAAATATCTTGTTGATGCTATAAAAAACAAGTGGTTAGAAGGTTGGCAAGCAAAGAATTGGAGAACAGCGGGAAAAAGTCCTGTAAAAAATGTTGACTTGTGGAAAAGATTGATTGAAGCAATGAAGCCTCACACGGTTCAATATGAATGGATAAAAGGTCATGCTGGACACGAATACAATGAGCGCTGTGATGAATTAGCAACAAGTTCTTGCGCAAATGACGTATTACTTGTTGATGAAGGTTTTAAAAATTAGGAGATTTTATGAAAAATATATGTGTATTTTGCGGAGCAAGCGACGGACTTGATAAATCTTATTACGAAGAAGCAACAAAAATGGGTAAATTACTTGCAGAAAACGGGTATAACCTTATTTATGGCGGTTCCTCTATGGGAATTATGGGTGCAGTTTCAAAAAGTGCAAAAGAAAACGGTTCTAAGCTAATCGGAATTATCCCAGAAAGATTGGACGAAATCTGCAAACACACAGATAGCAACACTTACGACGAATATCATATTACAAAAGGTATGAGAGAACGCAAAGCAAAAATGGACGAACTTTCAGACGGCATTATTGCACTCCCTGGGGGATTTGGCACATTGGAAGAAGTTTCTGAAATGATTGTTCAAAAGATTTTAGGTTATAATAACAAGCCAATTGTGTTTTTGAATACTAATCATTTTTATGACAACCTATTTGAATTTTTTGAACAATTAATATTAGAAAGATTTGCGCAAACAAAAGCGTCTTATTATTACTATTTGGCTCAAACACCAGAAGAAGTTATTGGATATTTAAAAACATACGTTCCAAATGAATTACCGAAAACGGTTGATGATATTTATGTTAAGGGAAATGCGTAAGCCGGTGTGAGCGTCAATTACAAATCGTTATAAATAAACTCATCTGTTTCACGTAATCTAGGTTTTGTTGGAGTAAAATCTAAATCAAGTTTTGGCTCTTCTTTTATCATGATAACGTCAACTTCTTTTGGCTGAGTTTTCATATTATTCAAATTCTGATTAGCTTCGTCCATTTTTTGTTGAGCTTTTTCAGCCTTTTGCTTAGCTTTCAAAGCTTTCTTTTCTGCTCTTTGAACTTTTTTAGCTTGTTGTTTTGCTTTAAAATTAGCAATTTTTGAATGAAGTTTAGTATTTTGGTTTTCAATACCTTTTTTAGTATTGTTGTAAGCCTTAATTGTTTCACGTTTTGTAGCACGGTAAGCTCTTGCACCATAACGTTTTGTACCACGACCAGCAATAACAGCCCCACGTTTTGCGTTAAGTTTTACACTATCAACGACAAGTGGATTTGTTTTAACAATTTCTGGGTGATTAAAGTAATTGCTGTATTCATCAACGTTATACGCAATAAACTGTAATTCTTGTATAACTTGTGGTGCTAAATACATTTTTGAATGTCTTTTTATCCATTCCATTTGTTCTGTTTGAGGAGCAAAGTTTGTTGGTATCATACGGTTTTCACGTGATGATAAAAGTTTTTGATAATTCTTTTGCCAAACAATAACTTGTTTATTTGGATCAATTAAATAAACTTGCGTTGATAATCTCATTGCAGGGTCAATAACAGCTGCCCCTGGGATATTCAAAAAGTCCCAAACCGTTCTACGCAAAAAGTAATTTTGCACGTCCATGTTTGATGCAACCAACAATATCCAATTTGCTCTAAAATTATAATTAATTTGTTTTAGCGCCATATAATCAATGTTGTAAGTATTTTTAAAATCAAACATTGTTTTTTGAGTTAATCTAGTTGATTTGTCAGTTGCGTAAAGAACTCTTTTTACATAACTAACAGTAGGCGCACTAAAGCCTTTTACGTTATTCAAATAATTAACAATATCGTTTGAAATAAGTTCAGACGCTTCCGGATAGATAAAAGCGTCCATTTCTTTTTTTGCTAAAGTATCTGGCAAAACTAAAACCTTAATTGTTTTTGTTGCAGCAAAACAAGGTTGAGCCATTATAAATAATATTAACAAAAATACCTTCACAAAAATTTTCATGGTAAGATTATAGCATATTCTTTTATAGAGTGCTAATTATTAAAAAGGAGTTAACAAATGGATTACAAAGAACTATTAGAAAAAGCAAAAGAAGCTAGTAAAAATACATATTCACCATATTCAAAATTTCCAGTAGGAGCTTGTGTTGTAACTCCAAGTGGTAAAACTTTTATTGGTACAAATGTTGAAAACGCAAGTTTTGGTGCAACAATTTGCGCAGAAAGAAGTGCTATTATGAACATGGTTGTTAATGGCGAAAGAGAAATTGAAGCTATTGCAATTTATGGTCCAAAAATGAAAATGTGTGCACCTTGCGGTATTTGCAGACAAGTTATTGCAGAATTTAAACTTAAAAATGGTACAACAAATATTATCCTTGAAGGCGAAGACGGAGAACCTAAAGCTTTCACACTTGATGAAATTTTACCTTTAGGTTTTGAACTATAAAAAATGTTTATCATTGAATTTATTGTAAATTATTGGAAGAAAAAGTATCACACTGAACCTCCAAGAGATTTGCCAAATTTAGAAACGCAACCTTATCCTGTATACGACTACAGTCAAGACGATTACGAAAATTGCGAACACGTATTTATGCCTGTAGATAGTACAGGAGAGGTTTTAGCGTGCACAAAATGTGGTTTCGTCAAAAAGAGAGACGAAATTATCCCAGAAAAGAAAAGTAATAACCCTTTTGAAATGTAATTTATTATTTTATTTGGAATGTACATTTAGAACAATGAGCTTTTGGCTCTTTGCATAAATTGTCGTACATGTCGTACATTTCTTCAATTTTTACAACTAGTGGACTTCCACATTTAGGACAAGGTATTTCTGTTTCACCTTGTAAAATTGCATCTTTAATAATTTCTGTTGTTTCAATTGTAACTTTATCTGGCTCAAAAACTTTTTCGTGCATTTTTATTTCTTTAGGTGAAATTTTTAAACCTTTTGCAAGGTTTTGTCTTATTGTTACAGGAAGAAATAATTCTTGAGAAGATTCAATACCTTCAATAATTTCTTCTTTTACATTGCATTTTTTCGCAAGGGCTGAAACTGTAAGCCCTACGTGTTCTCTTTTTTCTCTAATAAATTCTGCTAAACTTTTCATAGAATTATTATATGATAAAATATTTTATTATGAAAAAGATTTTAAGCATTTTATCAATATTTTTACTTTTAAACAGTATTTCATTTGCCAGCACACCCGTAGATTTTATTTATATCAATGGTTCAAACAATAATAGCCCAAAGATGTATAACTGGTTTATCAAGGGTATAAACAAGTTTCACCCATATTTGAAAGCGCAAATTGAAAAAGACAAATACACTTACGAGCATTTTCTGAATAACGGCGAATATGTTATTGAAGAAAAACCTTCAAATTATTTTTGGGGATATAAGAGCCAAGAAGATTTGATGTTTATGAGAGAAAAAGCTAATTCTCTACGCTCAATCAGCCCTTTCATTGCATATTGCGTAAGAAACACTATCGCAGACATTATGCACGATGCAATTTGGGTTCAAAAAAGTCATAATATGATTCCGATTATTCAAGAACTTGATACTCAAATCAAAAACGATTTAAAACAAGGCAAAAAAGTTGTACTTCTAGGATATTCTGCAGGTACTTTTATTACTATGGAATACCTATTCAACAAAGCTCCTTATATTGATATTAAAGAATGGTTTAGCGACAAAAATCTTGATAAAGATTTAACTACAATGATTGAAAAAAATCCTAGAAAAGACACATGCCTAATGGCATTTGTCGGTTCAAACTTAACTAACGCATCACCTCTAGGACAAATTATGACAAATCCTAATAAGGAAGAATTTAAAAAGGCATATCTAGGTATGGATAGTTTCACTGACAAATACTGTGTTCCAGAGGGTTCAGTATTAGGTGTTATAAATTACGCAAGTCCAATACCTCTGTTCTACTCAGATATGACAGATAAAAGAACTGACGGTGTAAAATTCTACAAATTATTATACAAATATTTAATTGAACACAAATTCTTCTTCCTAACTGTAAACTGGGCAGATGACCCTCTAGGATTTCCAAATGGTGTAAACAGAACAAACGAAGAATTGCAAAAATTAATCAATATGGATTTTGATAACGAATTAGGATTCTTCTACGATTACTCTAAAAAAGAAAGTTTAAGAACCTTTGCAGGCGCTCATACTTCTTATTGGAATTCTAAAAAACGTTTTGCAAAAGCTATCGTAAAAGGTTACACAGAAGGGCACATGTACCAATATGACGAAGAGATTGTAAACAAGAGAAAATTAAAAAATAAATAAAATTTTGTTAAAAAAGGTTAATATTTGAGATAAAACTAACAATTTTTATTTTTAGGAACATTAAACCTAATATGAATATTTCGCCGATAAGTTTTATAAATTTTAAAGGTACTCAAAAGGTCAATAAAATGAATGTTCAAGCACAAAGAGCGTTCATGTCTCAACCTCTTAAAAATGATACTTTTACAAAGTCTGAATTTAATCTTGAATCGGCAATGCGTTCATTAGAAACGGTAAAAAACGATAAAAACAAACCAAAATTTAACGAGTGGTATTTACAAAATATAAAAACAGAACTTCAAGCTGAGCCTAAAAAATGGGAAGCTGTAAATTCTTTGGCTCATAACAAAAAAGTTAACGGCGAATTTGTCTATATGCTTGCATCTCAACCATTAGACAAACTTAATGAAATAAAATTTTATTCAGAAGTTAAAGACGAAAAAGGTGAAAATAAATACGACGGCAAAGCTTTAATGAACTTTAACGATAAAGCTAATGCAGAGGATTTGGCAAAGGTTAGACCTTTAACAAAAACAGCTCTTTCACCTAAAAATATTGTTGCTATTTCTCAAGAAAAAGATTTACCAGATATGAACAAGTTATCTGATAAAATTCTTGAAATACAAAAAGAACAAGGTAAAAACTTAGAAGAAATTTCTGTCGTAAAAGATGATTACAAAAACAAAGAATCACTTGTTGTTGTAAAAAACGGTAATACAAAAATTACAAAAGCATTTGACAAAAACCTAAATGCAATCTACGACGAAAAACGAGTTGAAGACAAAGAAAACAACATTATAAAAACATACACAAAAGATTATAGAAACAATTCAACTTCAGAAATCACATCAACTTTTGACAAAGATGCAGAATTTGAGGTTGTAACATCAGAAATTCGTACACAATACAACAAAAATGGCGAAATAGAATATACAGAAAAAACTACACCTTCTGAAGTTCAAGGTGTTCTTAACGTTACTCGCACAGACAAAGACGGTAACGAAACAATTTTGAGTTTTGGTAAAATCGATAAGAAAACTGGCATTGCTTCTGTAAAAAAAGAAATGACATCTTTAGACGGAACAAAGACAGAATACTTATACGAAAACGACCCTCAAGGTAACAGAATTTTAGACTACAAAATCACAGATAAAAAAGGTAAAACTCTTTTAAATCTTTCAGAAGCGTTTGAAGTTATTAACAAAAATAAATTTATCTCTTCAAGAGGTGAAGAACGTTATCAAATAGACGTTACAGATAAAGGCGTAAAAGTTCAAAACCTAAAAGATAAAAATAAAAAAGCAGAATTTAGAGTTGGTAAAGAATTAGACGACAAACCTCAATTATTAATCAACACATTAAAACAAATTTCTGGTGATGAATTAATCAAAATGAGAGAAAATGTTGATACACTTGTAGGTTTGGATAATTGCTTAGATTCAAATTATAGTGGAGGTTTAGAGGCAATCTTTACAGGAGATAACGCATTTTTATTAACTCACGAAATTGGACATACAATCGATTTTAAAAATACAGATATTTCAACAAACGAAAGTTATGAAAAAACTTTCAAAAACACAATTACAATGGATAAAGCAGTTAATAAAGTTTATGACGAAGAAATGAGTAATTTCTTAAAAGCATTCCCTGATGCGCAAAGAAAACATATCGATTACTTTATCAGAAAAGAAAAACACATGGGTGGCGAAAAAGGCGGAGTTAGCGAAACAATCGCCGAAACTAACGCTTTAATAAATTCACCAAAAACTGATAATTCATTGAGATTTAGAACTCAATATTTGCAACAATATTTTCCTAAAACAATCGCAGAAGTTGCTAAAAAATTAGGATAAAAATTTTATTTTTTAAATTGTTTGCAATAAGCATCAACGTCTAAAGCTTTGCCAGTAGCAGATTTTAGAATTTCTTCATCTGTTTTTGATGCACCATATTTGAAAATTTTATCGTTAAAGAATTTTGCAGTATCTTTTGACTCAGTAAGTTTTACAGTACCGTTTTTAGAAACAGCATTGTACAATTGTTCTGCAACAACTTCACCCTCTGCATAATAGTGATAATAAACAGGTGAATGAATAAAATGGTCGATATCAGTCCACTCTAATTTACTGTAATTCTTGTTATTGTATTTTTCGCCACAATCTTTCCAAAGCTTTTGTAAGTCTTGGTCAGGGTTTTCGTACATTGCTTTTTCAAAACGGTCTACTTGAATGTATGAACGAATTTTGTCAGCCTTGCTTGATAAAGAAGCCTCTTTAATTTCTTTAGTCGCTTTTTCTGGCAAATCTAAAACTTTTGAAATAGTACCTTCTTTTTCCATTAAACCACCCATTAATAAAGCAACACCTTCATCTAAAGTTTCTGAAGCGATTGTTTTTTGACTGTTAGGTAAATTTTTGCCAAAGCTTGAATAATGAACAGCATGACCAAGCTCGTGCATTAGTGTACTTACGCTAAATAGAGGTTTGTTTTCCAAATCTAAATCAGCTAAAACTCTAACATCTTTATTCGGGTCAACAGAATTTGTTTGTCTAGAATTTATTTTGTTTTGTCTAGGGAACAAATCAAATTTTGTTATAGGCATATCCATAATATCCCAACCCATGTTCTTGTAAACATCAGAACACAAGCCCAGAATATTGTTTTTGCCTAATCTTGAACTTATAAGTTTTTCTGTTTCTTTTGAAATACTTTTTTGATTTTTTTCGATTTCGTTTGTCGCATTAGTAATTTTTTCAAACATTTCATCGATTTGCTTAGAGTCTTTACCTTGCTCTGCCATTTTCATTTCGTAAAAATTTGCATAACCATTTTTCTTAGCATAAGTATTTCTAGCTTTTACTAATTTAACAATGTCTTTTGAAATGTAGTCTCTATATGCAACACCTTCTGGATTTTCAAATTTGTTTGCCTTTAATTGAACCTTCTTTTCTACATTTGCAACTTTTGCATAATCTTCATCAACTTCATCAGCTTCTGGAGAATTGAAGGCTTCAAAAGTTTCTAAAACTTCATCTAATTGTTGTTTTAGCTCAGGATTTTTAATTTTTGTATTTTCTTTTAGGTTTTTGAATTTGTCGTAGAGTTTTTCATCTTGATAAAAAGAGTTGTAACTTTCATTTGCTTTATCAAGCTTTTCTTGATTTTCTTGAGTATTGTTTGTTA
>SAMEA104315425__coassemble_457_pt1 | contig 55792 bp, 71 predicted proteins | sample SAMEA104315425__metabat2_low_PE_034 | metagenome-assembled genome bin SAMEA104315425 (sample SAMEA104315425) | gut metagenome | biome: Monkey gut; feature: monkey-associated habitat; material: faeces | place: China | collected 2013 | reverse complement strand
GCTCACCTCTTCTGGGGTTTTAATCTTAATTCTCTTCATCTGTGTTCCATTCTTTGTAGAACTTCAAAACCTTATCTGCCAACTTTCGCCCCAATGACTTCACAACATCATCTGAATCTGACAATGTAAATTCTCTGATTTTATTAATTTCTGCAGGTGTAAAACGTTTTGCCACTTCTTTGTTAAAGTTCAATTTAGTTACCTTCATTTTTCGCCATTTTGGCGCAATTGTACCAATCGCTTTTATTACTTTCCCATTCTTCATTACAAGAAAAATCATCAATGCCCGCAAGTTTACTTATTTTTAATAAAATAAACCAATTTAAAGTTTTAAAAAATTTCATATTATTCCCCTTTTGATTCGTTTATAATGTCTAAAATAATCTTATAATTGCACTCTTCGCAATTTTCTAACTCTATTTCCTTGCAAGCTTCGCAAGTATCAGTTTTTATAAAATTTTCAATTTCTTTTATTACATTTTTTAATTTGTTTTGATTAGCCATTATTCACCTTCGCCTTCGTCAGCAGTATCACCAGAGGTTTCACCTTCTGTTTCTTCAGGAGTTTCAGCAACCTTTAAGAACTCATAATTTTTTGTGATAAAGAAATTATCCAATTGTTCTGCTGTAACACCTAGAGATTGTCCTAGCAAGTCAAATAATGGAAATTTACGGTAGAATTCTAAAGCTTCATCAAATCTATTCAAATACAAAGCCTTTGTGATGTCGTCAAGTTCAGCATTTTCAATCATTGCACGTATTTGTGTTTTTGTAATTCCACGTGCCAAAATTAAAGCTTCAAAAACATCACCCCTTGTCATTGAGATATTGCCAATTTCTTCTTGTCTTTCAGCTTCTTTCTTCGCTTTGTATTCTTCTGTATCTGTAATATCGACAGGCTGTTTTGTTGTTCTATCGAGTTTGTATTTATCTCTGTTTTCGGGTTGACTGTAGAATAGCCAGCGTGTGTCCTCACACGTTGCAATATAATTGTCTATTGGTGTGTTGTATGCCTGTTCATTTTCATCAAAATATATCATTTGTTTTCCTTTCTAAGTTTCTAAGCCACTTTCGCAATATAATTGCCCTTTTTAGTTGGTATCATATATACATTCTCAATGTATTTTTGTGTGTCTGGTAATTGGTTAAATTCTGCCTTTGAAACCTCTTTGGACGTTACGGTTCCTGTTTTTTGAGTTGCGGTTAGTGTGATTTCTTTTATGACAACACCGTGTGTACCGCCTGTAGTATTGGCAATCTTGTGATATTTGTAATATCCAGTATTGTTAGGCAAATTAATATATTCCGTTATCGTACTAGCATTAGCAGTAAGACCGCTATATGTACCAACCTTAACCCAGTTTGAACCGTTATCACTTCCATAAATAGCACCTGCGTGAAGACCACCTTTAGCATTGCCTGCGCCTTGAGATAAAGTAAATTTCTTTATATTTAGCGGAATTGGGTTATAAATAATAATTTCACAACTTGCGGGTAGGTATATACCATTAGCATTAGAAATGTGTCCTGTGTCCGTTTGCCCGTCAAAACAAGCTGCAATATTATTAATCCAACCAGCAGCAGTATTTACATTACTACACGCTACAGCAAAACTACTACCGCCAAGAGTCCCTGCAGAAGATAAAACAGGTTGTGTAAAGTTTGAAATTACGGTATTATCAACCAATTTCATATATTTTTTCTTTGAGACTAACATATTTTTTAGCTTAGATTGTTCAACTTTGAAATAGTTTGAGTTGGCTTTATTTGTCTCATATTCAGTCTCAGTAATTTCTACAGTTGACGTAATTTGTTGCCCTGTGAATGATAACTCTAGGGCATAAGCTGCGTAACTTATACCACCACCTACCAAAGTTCCGCCACCTAGTTCAATCCTTAACTCTTTAGATACAATGCGTTTAGCTAAAGAATATGGCATATTCAAGCCACCTTCCCACGCAATAGAACCCTTGTCAAATCCGCCAAGATAAGACCAAGCTCCGTTAGTTTTTGCATAGAATCTAACAGCAGAAGGTGGCCACGAAGGGTTATACCTTTGAGCAGACAATACAAAATTTGTAACGTCTATTTCGTTAGGAAATTTTAAATTAACATAGTAAACTGGAGTACTTAAACCTAAACCCACGTATGTGCTAGTATTGCCATCAAATAGTTTATATACGTCAGAAATATTAGTAGCAGTAACAAAGTTTGCATAGTTTTGAGCGTTCAGAATTGGGCTAGAAAAAGCGCCCCATACTTTTTTATAATATTTAACCGTTCTAAAATTATGTTTAGCCATTTCTATTGACCCTCAAAATAGTAAAATTTACCTGATAAAGATGATTTAAAATGAACACCCGCTTTGATTTTTCTGCTAGTGCCATAAAACGTTTGCGTTACACCATTTTTTGTTACTGTAATAGTTGCAATTGCAGAAGAACCCACTTCATACACACCGTCTTTTGAGTATGAACAATCAGTATTTGCAGGTACTCTTTTTGGGTTAACAATATCCACATCAACAAATGTATGCGGAACTAAATTAAGTTCGCTATCGTCAACTTCGTTAGTAGCCTTCCAAGAAGTTTCTGTATGCTCTTTAACTTCTTGTAATGGAGTTTCAGTAGTGTACTGTAGAGAAGTTAGGACTTCTGATAATGCACCACTTGCTATTTTAATTTTAGCAATCTGCAAAGCTGTATCACTTGCGGTAGTTGTAATAGAGATAGAAGAGGTTACTTCTTGCGTTTCTTCGTCTGTTGTGTCTACCTTGTAGACGTAATATGTACCGTCCGCATAAGTGCTAATGTCTACGGCGGTAAAATCGGCATAATCCCCACAAAAAGCTACAGTCTTGGCTACTCCATAGACTACGTTATGGTAAGATTTAATTGTAGCACTAGGGGTATCGGGGATATTATTATAAGCTTCATTAATCGCCTTAACAAGAGAAGATTTATCTTCTGTAACCAATTCCGTCAATTTTCCAGTTGCTGTATCAATTTTATCGAAGTTATTATTTAAAGCCTTTGTGATATTAAATTTTTGTTTACCGTCTGTTTGTGTATCGTATTCAAACAGTTCTAAATTTTCTGTTGTTTTACTCATTTATTTACTCCTCACCACTTTCAAACATATCTATAGTTATTTCTTCCATTTCTTCTATGGTTTTTATTTCGTGTATGTTTTCTATCAGCAAATATCTAAACACCATTACAAAAGGTATATGAGCCGTTTTGACCTCATCAATATTACTTTTTAATGTGTCTAAATTGTCTGGTATTCCAAACTGACCGATAAATTTTAACTGTATCTTGCCACCGATAAAATCGGCTTTAATTTCGCCATTTTTCCACGCATCACATACGGCTTGAATTAGATGTATAGAATTGTGGTTATTTACCAACCATTTAGCTTGAATACTTGTCCTGCGTTCTTCTATTGTTTGTGTTGGCTGTGGTGTAATATCTAATTCTTTTTCAAAATATATAACACCGTCTATTGTCAATTTATCAAAGTAAAAATTAGAATAAAATTCTACTAATTTTTCATTAAAAAGCTCTAGCCAGTCTGCCAGAGCTTTCAAAATATCCTGTATAAAATTACTGTGGCTATCGTCTTTATGCAGATAGCCTTTTAATACCGTATATATAGACATTATTCACCACCCATTAAATTTACTGTTAGAGTGCCTAAGGTTGCTATTTCTATAGCTGTATCACTTTCAGAAATCGTTATATTTTCTGTTGATTCGTTTACTAACAAATCTGTATTATCTTCTACACCGTCTGCGTTATTGATAATACTGTTAATGCGTGAATAACTTATATACGCATCAGATACAAAAACTGTACTTTTTAAGTATTCTTTCAATGCGTTTTGAATATTTAATTTAACTGTATCTAATACTGCATCAACTTTTAATTTTACAGAAACACTAATATTAATTACTTTAGCTATACCAGATTCTACGGTACAATATGCACCAATAGGGGCTTGACCGTTACCACAACCCCAACCAACTTTATTACCCTCACTATCTAAGGTATATGGGTCTATATAATTCTGTACGGTTTCTATTAATTCAGCACTTGCAATTTCATTATTAGAATCGGCAATTATTACTTTTACGGTATTATCACCATTCCATAATGGTTTTACCTTAACTTTACCAACTCCAGTACATTCTAAAGCCCATTGTTCATAATGGTATTTATTACCACTACTTACTGGTTTTCTTAATTTTGTATAATATCTTTCTATAATGCTTTCTTTAGATTCTGCTTCATAACCACTAGTAAAAGGTAGTTCATTTGTTATTGCTACTATGCCCTGTATCGTTGTAGGTATTTTAGTAATCGTACCTACTGGAACATTACCAACCTCACCAGATACTAAACATTCAGCCGTAAAGCTTTCACCCTCTGCTACTTCTTTTGATTCTGTAGCCTTAAACTGTAAACCGTCTGCTGTTTCAAAAATATCACCAGAAGTAATAGAGCCAGAACCATTAACCACCTTTATTAGACCAGTAGAAAAGGTTTCATTTTTTGCTTCAATGCCTGCACGTTGAAATACAAAAAGCTTCAAATCATCATAATCAAGTGTACGAATATCTGCAATAAAGCACGATAAATAGCGTAACTTTTTATACAAAGTTACGAACACTTTACCAATAGCTAACATCAAATCCCATACAAAGTACCCTACGTTCTTTTGATATTTATCAGGTACGTTAGCTAATAATTCTGCTGATATTTCTAATTCTGTTTTTTCTTCAATTTCTATTGTCATATTATCCTACCCTTTAATATTCCAAGCTTCAGTTTTTTCTTCCAATATATAGCCGTCTTGAAGTTTAACCTTAACCGATATAATTAAAGATTTATCTTCTTTGTACATATCAAAATCGGTTACAGCTAATATATTAGGATTTAGTAAAAAACCGTCTTGTATTTCCTTTTTAATCTGTGCAAACTGCATACCAGAAATAGCTTTACTACCTTTAAGCTTATACGCTGATGTACCAAAGCCTGTACCCTCATAAATTGGCATTACGTCAATAGGTGTACGAATAAATTTAATTATCCAATTTCTGACATTTTCATAATTATCGACTAAATCAACATCACCATTTTTAATAATTACTTGCCTTTTATCGTAATTATAATTTAATGTTTTATGGATATAATCCGAGTTTGATATAATATTATTTGTTTTTGTGTCAGAAGTTGATTCACTTGTTACATTTTCCGGAAACATTTTTTTAATTCCTTTTAATCGTCATAAAATTTATAGTTATCATCTAGCACTTTATCTAGCAAAATATATTTATCAGTCTGTTCCAAAGAGCCAACCACCACTAAATCACCTTTTTTAAGATTGCATTTTAGAGCTAATAACTCATTATTTACCTTTGTTATAGCTGCATTTGTGCTAGTAATCGCATTAACTAAATAAGCTATTGCGTTAGGCATTTGACACGGCGCACCACCATAAGAATGAACTTCACTAACTCCAGTAGCTGAATCACATTCTGATTTACTTGTAGTTAAATCTGTTGGAACTCCAAAAGATAATTTACTTGTTTTATCGATATTGCATCTAAATCTGAACCATTCAGATATAATCAGTTCTTCGTTTTCTTCAAGTAAAATTTTACTTTCAGAAATTGACACCGTTAAGGGTGATAACTGTTCTACAACTCCGATATTAACGGCTTTTAAGTCCGTTGGGTTGTTTCTCTGTTTTAGTTCAAACTTCAATATTTTTGCTAAATCGTATTTGTTATTATCCATTGTTTACATTACTTCATGAACTTAAATTAACTAATCACTTGAAAAATCGCCCAAAATGATAAATAATAAAGATATGAAAAATACGTTTTTAATTTTTTCTTTAATATCTTTATTATGTAGCCCAGTTTTCGCTGTACCAGATACTATAACTGGTGGCAAAATTACCGTTACCGTATATGATGATTCTTATGATAGAGAACTATTTAAAAAACTTGATACAGCATTTTGGAATAAATATACCCCTGTAGTAACCAAAACCAAAGACTGCACAACCTATACTTATAATTTTCCTTTAGGGGCTTATGGTAAAGAGGTTTTAAGACCTTACGCACTAAATAAACAAAAAGAATATAAAGTAATTCGCCACGAAGTGGTTAAAACCTATTAATTATCCCATTTTTCTATAGATACGCTTACGGTTTCTTTTTGTGCTGTAATTTCGTGGCTTGCAGATTTTACCAAATAAATACCTGTTAGCCCATAATCAGCATTTGTAAAATCAATTAGCTTACCTTTTGATACTCTATAATCAGCTATCAAAGTTTTTGATATTTCTGTTTTTATTTTATTTAATTCTGTTAATTTTGTTTTTGCTAGTTGCTTTAAATTATTTTGTTTGTTAGTATCAACCGTTTCTACTGCCGTTAATAATCCATAAGTAGCCATACTGTTTGTATCATCAGCTATTACACGTTTTAAACTTTTTTCGTTATTATCAGAATAAATTACACGGTTTTTTAATTCTTGAATAGATTTTTTAACAGAACAGTTACTATATGTACTATCTGAACCAACTAAGAAGCCAGAGCCGATTAAAGCCGTTAAATTTTGTTCTATTTGATAGCGAGTTATATTTAATTTACCGTTTTTACAGTCAATATATATATCTTTTTCACCAGTTTTTAATTTTTCTAATTCTATAAGTTCTTTTAAAATATCAGCTAAAACAACATCTTTATATATCTTTGATACAGTAGCCTTAAATTCTGGCATTGTTGCAGATATATTAAACTCTGTACATAAGCTTTCAATAGCTTTACCGATATTAGCTTTTTTAAATTGTTTAATAACCTCATTTTTATTAAGGTAAAAGCCCACATCATAGCCAGAATAACTATATACATTTACATCTGTTGTATGTTCGTAATCAGTTACAACACCTATATAAAATGGGTTTGTCTGTGTTCTTTCGTAAATTTTAAAGGTGTTAATTCTTGTTTTACCGTCAGAAGTTAATGATGTTATATCGAAATCTTCCAAGCTTGTAAAACTAAAAGAACTAGCCACATCTTCTAAGTTTTCAGAATAGTTTACGCTTAATAATTTATCTGTTATATCTTTATCGTTTAGTGTGAATCTATAATTTAACATTTTAAAGTAGTCCAGAAGCTTTTAAAGCTGCATTTGTTACCATATTAACACTTGCTGTAGCCATAATTGATTTAGCCGTATCTTTACCAGAGCTACGTACTATATTAGCGTTAAATTCTTGAAAATTTACGCTATATGGAATATCACCCACAACATCAGTAGAATATTCAAATTTTTCTACAAGTACAAAATCATCATAAATAATTTTTACCACAGTTTTATTTATGGCATTGTTTAAAGCACTTCCAATATTCTTAGGCATTTCATAAGCTAATAATCTTAATGGTAAATTATTTTTATATCTATCCTCAAGAAAATCAACATAATCATAACCGTTAGAACTTGAACCAGAATGAGCGAAGCTGTAAACCTTATTAGGGAAAAAGCTAGACCACCCAAAATTAGATAATGAATTATGATTATTAGGTAGTGCGTAATCTTCGCTTAAACCGTTATATTTAGAGATTTCATTTTGTTTTGGAAATGAAATACCTTTAGGTACTATTGGTAATATTAAACTGGTTGTATTACTTGAAGTAACATTTACGGCTTGTTGAATACGTGAAATAATATTATTTTTTAACTGTGAAAGTATGTTTTGACTTGATATACTTTCTTTAATTAAAACAATTTCCATTATAATTATATTCCCTTTAAACCCTACGCAAAATTTAACAACTCATAGCCGTTACTAATTGACGACCTAAAGCGTTACTTACTTGTCGTATAAATTCGTTATTACCAATTACATTACCAGCAATATTTAAGTTAATCGTGTAGTTGCCACCGTTAATTAACTGTTTTGTTGCGTTCGCCGTCATAACCTTTGAACCCTCTGGAAGTTCTACAAGTTCTGCCCCTTTTTCGTTAATTACGGCTTGTCCACCGTGTGCGTACATTGTGCCAGAAGCATATTTATTAACTTTTGGTGTTTGTGTCTGTGTTTGTGGTGGTGTGGCTTGATTAGGTAGTGTGTATGATGTCGGCTGTGCTTGATGTAGTTTATCCCAAACTTTACCGACAACCTCACCCAATTTTTTAAACGTGTTAGTTAAAATCTTTGTTTTCATTTCCAACATCACAATAAAGCCAATAGCACCAGAAATTATAGTTACGATTCGCATTATTGGATTCATATTCATAACTAGATTTAACATCTGTTGGGCTAAGGTTACATTTTTAACTATCGCCGTATATGCAACCCACATATTATTAATTGTTGACAAAATTTTAAATGTTCCAAAAGCACTTACTAACCCCATAGTTACAGCCGTTAAGGTGTCAATATGTGTTATTACAAATTTTATCACATCAGCAACACCCATTAAAACTGGTGTTACGGTTGCCCTTATCTGTGGCATATTTGCAATAATAATTTTGCAAGTGTCGTTTAATGTCGGTATTAAATCATTACCCAAAGACATCATAACAGCACCTAAACCACGTTGAATAGCAAGAATATTATCAGAAAATGTATTAGCAGCATCAATAGTTTTATCGTCTATAACTAGCCCTAAATCGTTCATTTCCTTTTTTAAATCTGAAATGGTTTTAGCATTTTCTGCTAGTAATGGTTGCAATTCGATACCAGCCTTACCAAGCAATTTAGTAGCGATAGCAGATTTTTCTAAACCGTGTGGCATTTTCTGTAATTTTTCAATAACTTCACCAAAAAGGACTTCTTGATTTTTTAAGTGTCCGTTACTGTCTTTTACGTTTACACCTAATTTCTTAAATGTTTTAATAGATTCTTTATTACCATTAACTACATTTAATGACTGTGTAACAAGTGTTTTCATACCTCTTTGAACTACGTCAATCTCTGCACCGTTTTGCTTAATGATATAATCCCATTCTTGAAAACTCTTTTTAGAAATGCCGATTTTTTTGCTCATATCATCAATTCTATCAGCATATTCTCTAGTTTTATTTAAAGTTACTACCGTTGCACCGGCTATGGCTGTTATACCAACAGCACACACCTTACTTGCTTTGGCTAAATCCTCTTTCATAGCTTTAGCTACTTTTGTAACTTGTCCGTGTAGTTTTTTTGCTTCTTTTTCTGTAATTTTTAATCTTTCAGCAATTTTTTTTAGCTGTGGTGAAGTTTTATCATTTAATTTTAAGATTATACCGACTGTTTTACTCATTTTTTATTAATCCTAATGCTTTATACTGTAATTTTTCACGTTCTACCCTTAGTTCTATGTTATACATAGCACTTGCTGATAGTAACATTTTTGTATGTTCATCAGCGTTTAATATGTATTCCGGAGTAAAACCACGTTCAAGATAATAACTTATTAGTGCCAAGTCGTTATCTTGTTCTATTGCTTTTTTAGGTTTTCTACGATTTTTTCATTTAAAAAGCCAAATCTTTTAAAAATAAAATTACCCAAGTTAATAACTTCTTGCATATTATCGTTAAAAACTTTATCTACAATATCTGTAGGTATTTCAATTTCATCTTTATAAGCTTCTCTTAGTTCATCTGATTTAAAAATAGGGCAACACATATATACAACATCTTTATATTTTTCATATTCGCCCTTTGAATCGTCAGAAACATATTCTAGCAAATCATCTTTATTAATTTTATTGCTTAATTCGATTTCTCCACCCAGAAGTTCTGAATAATAATTTTTTTCTTGTTTTTTTTCAATGATTTTTTTGTGCGCCAATAATTCTTTTACTGTTAATACTTTTTTTGCCATATTCCTATTCCTTTTTTAAAAAATTAGTGGGTATTGCTTAAATACCCACTAAATACTCTATTCACTTTATTTATTTTTTTCGATTATAAATATTTGTAATCGCCTGCGTTGAATGGTACAACATCTTGATTTACTTTACCTTTTTCAAATTCAAATAATGTTAATTCTGTAAAGGTAACATCTGTAATAGATACACGCTTAGTTTCGCCAGTATCATTATTTGTAATTTTACCTACCAATGATAATGCAGGTTGTTGTTTGTTTTTGTACTGTTCCATAATGTCATTAAATGCAAAAGATGTTTTATAAGCTGTAATTTCGCCAGATAATTCACAGCCCACTAATCGCTGACCGGTTGCGAAAGAATCCGTATCATCAACAGTTTCATATTTATTTGTTTGTTTAAAAGTGAACTTTTGCACCTTTGCTATTCTGTCTTTATTGTTTAGCCATAGTTGACCGTCTGAACCAGTCCATACTTGATTTTCGTTAGCCATTTTTATTACTCCTATCTTAAAACATTTCTACTGTTAGCTTCATACCTTCCATAGCATCAAGCATTTTAACATTCATTTCTGCAATAATCATATTTTTGTATGTATTCTTACATACTGTTTCATTATCCCAGTTTTCAGCTTCTGATTTACCAGTAGCAAGCCATAAATCACGCTGTGCTTCAATATTAGTATGCACTTCATTATTATAGTTAGGATCTAAAATTTCAATACCAACTTTTTCAAGTTCTTTAATGTAGCCATAGTTTACAGCTGCATAAAATAAACATTGATTATCGTAATGGTTTTTATATTTGCCTTTGTAACCTGTTCTATATGCTTTAATCAAGTCAATTTTAATGCGTTGCATACCCTCAGCAATACAAATAGATTTCATATCTTCTGTATATGTACTGTTAGTAGTTTGTAATGTATTACAAGCATTAGCAAATCTAATGCCCTCTTCTTCTTTATATAAAGTTAATTGCCCCTGTTTATAAGTTTCCGGTTGCTCAACTGATTCCAACTGTGTGAAAATCTTATACGATACAGACATATTATAAGGGCAACCACAACATACACCAGCAATAATAGGCAACATTTCCAACCCTGTTAAAGTCTTTTTATTACCTGCATCATCAACATACACAGCAGACGGATTAGCTAAAGATACAACAAAGATAGAATCAGCTTCAATGTTATAAACCACACCAAATCTTTCATTCTCGATAGCAAAAGATTTAACATCAGTTTGTGCTTCTTGTTCTACAGATGTTAGCCAGTCAAAGTCTGGTAACATTTCTTTCATTACGGCTGTAACATCTGCTATCTTATCTTTGTATTCAATAACGATAACTTTTTTACAGCCCCCCTCAAAGAATCTTTTAACATAAAATGCTAGTGTTTCATCAGCTTCATCAAAAATAGCTGATTTAAACTTTTTAATTTTATAGGTTTCATCTTCGCCCAAGCTTGTATTTTTATACAAAAATAACATTCTACCTTTATCACCCATAGTAATTTTATTTGCTACTATCTGGTGAAAAATAACCTCAATAGGGGTTTTTAAATCTTCTAATTCTAATTCTGCCATTTTTTAAATGTTCCTTTCCTTAATCTAAATCTAATATATCCATTGTTTCTGGGTTGTCGTATTCGCCAGTATCAAACTCATCATTAGCACCGTTAATATAATCAATATCGGCATCTTGTATAAAATCAAAGCTTAAAGAAACAACTAAAATATATTCAGTATTTTCTTCTGGGTCTGAATTAACCTCTGGCTTTATAAATTTTCTTACGGTTTCGCCAAAATTATTAATGTAATATACTGGTATAGCTTTTTTAAAAGCTTTTTTAAGTCTATTTTCAACTTCTAATAAATTTAGTAGTTCATCTGCATCAGCAAAATACACAATGTTAAATAAACAAGTTGTATTGTATGTTTCGTTAGCTACTTCTTTATCAGAAGAATTAACGTATTGAATATATAAGCACGGTGGAGTTATGTTTTTTATATCCTTAATCTGTAATTCTGTTGCTTTAAAAATCTGTTTTAATCTGGTTTTTATTGCTTTATAAATATTATCAGAAGTTATCATTTTTAAAATTTTCCGTTTACTGTATCATCTACAAATTGATATAAAAATTCATTTGCATCAGATAAAAATAATGAACTATATTCATTTTCTGCAAGTTTTAATACTCCATACCCTCTAGTAAAGCTAGTTGGCTTTACGGTTTTTTGATGTATTTTTCTTGCCTGTCTCGTTGTAGGTCTTTTTATATTTTTAGATACGTTCCAGTGTCCATACTCTAATAAATGCCCGTGTTGTGAATTGTTGTATGTTCTAATATTTTTATCATCATCTTCATAGTGGTAAATTCGACCGATTTTAAATTTTTGATGATAACTTTTTGATGATACCCAATTTTTCTTTTTACCTTTTGATGTTCCTACATATCGTTTAGCTACTATTTTTGTTCTTTTGCGTAGTTTTGTGGCTTGCTCTTTTAAAAATTTATTTGTTTCTTTTGGAAAAAGTTCATCTATTCCACGCATCATATCTTTTTGTAGGTCTGTTAATTCACCAAATAAAAAACCGTCATCAGCCATATTTAAACTCTTTCAGTAACAAATACTTGTAATTCATCATCAGTAACTTCATCACCCAGACAATAATTAACATCAAATTCTTGTTTACCGTATCTTATACGGTGTTTATCCGGTTGAACATTTTTTAAACTTTTCATTCGCCACGTTAATTTATGTGTGCAAGTTGTTAAAACAGTATCAGCAGGGCGACCAGACAACAAGCCACCTACTCTAGTTTCTTTATCTGCAAAAAGTGTTTTAACTAATCTGTATTCTGTATCAACTTCGCCTAATTCGTTTTCTACTGGCTCTTTTGATAGATATTTGTAATTTGAACCAGTTGAAGTATCTAAATTTTCGGTTAATTTTCTATTTTTAAAAATTTCTACATTTTCTGACACTAAATCTGATTCATCAAGTACACCCACATAACCTATTTTTTTACCGTCAACCGACTGGACCTGATAAGAATATATTTTTTGTTTTTCAAAAATATCTAGTTTATATCTGTATTTTCCACTATTTAACATTTAATGCCCCACGTAATGATATGTGTTTTACCAAGCTATCAAAAGTAAAAGGTACATTTGTAACAGTTTTTTCTGTTAATGGTTGTCTATTACCGTAAAAATGTGATACACAGAATAGCATAGCTTGATTATATACTTCATCATCTGCGTTATACTCTACCCCGGACTGCTGGTAGATATAATCTTTTGATAATTTGATTAACTGCGTTAAATAAGCATCATCATCATCAAAATCTATGCGTAAATAATCTTTTACTGTCTTTAATGTAATTTCAGACATTTAATAATTCCTTTTTCTATCAAAAACTGGGGCATATTGCCCCAGTTTTCTATTTATAACTATTAGTTTTCACCACTAGGGTTTTCTGGTTGTGTTGGTGTTGTAGCTGTACCAACTTTAATAGCTGCCATAGCCCCTAAATCAGCTAAACCACCGTCAGCTAGTGCCAATACTCTAAAGTATGTATCACCAGAAGTAAAGCCAGCTTCACCAGATTTAGTAATTTCTGCATCTTTATTCCAGTTAAAGATGTATTCAGAGAAATCACCAAAAATAATAGTGCCGTCTGGAACATCATCACATTCTACAACATCACGACCTAATACTTTATTTAAGTCTGGGTTAAAAATCGGTTTATTGTCATTATCTTTGATTTTTTTAACCTTTTTGTATAATGTGTTTGTTGACATCATTAACGTAGCATTTTTTCTTGCAATAGCAGGAATCATAGCGAATAAATCGCAAATATCATCATAAGTTAATGTACCTTTTGTTTCTACATCAGCTACTGTGATACTTTGTAAGATACCTTTTGCGCCGTCTGTACCAGTACCATTAATAATATCTGAATCAAAAGCTTGTAATAACTTTTTAGACAATTTAGCTACAATGTAATTTTCAAGTGCATCAATAGCTTGATTTTCAAGTTCACAAGTTAATTTGATTAGCTTGATATATTTTTTAGCACCCAAATCTAATGAACCTAAAGTATCAGCTGCATCAGTTGCACTAGCACCCTCACCCTTACGCTCAACATCATTTGTAGTACCCTCAATAGGAACAGATACAGCACCTTTTAAATGTTCAACTTGAACCAAGTTATATACTACTGAATTATTTTCAATTTTTTCTAAAATCTTATTCATTGTAGTAGTTGGTACAGCCTTACCTGCGGAATTTGTGTTAGTTGTCATAGCTCTTTTTTCAACGTCTGTTAAAGGCATACCAATTAAATCTTTAAAGAACGCTGAACGATATTCTTTAGAATCTCTTCCTAATGCTTCACCAGAACCGGATTCAACTACTGGTTTTTCAATACTTCTAGTTTGAATTGGGTTAGTAGTTTCTGAACTTGCCAACTTTTGCATAATGCTATTTCTTTTTTCAATTTCAGTTTGTTGTTTATCAAGGTCTTCTACCTCTGCAACAGCTTTATCCAAAGCTTCACCAGATAATGTAGCTAAAGATGAACGTAATTCTTGTTTTCTTTTTAAAATTTCTTCCAAAGTTTTAAACATTTTTTCATTTCCTTTCTTTTCTATAATAATGTTCTTATGTATGCACGTTTTCTAGTTTCGTTTTCGCTGTCCAGCTCTTTTCTTCTTGCTTCATTATCCAACTCAACAAGACCTCTAGCTTGTACTTCCGTATCTGCATACGCAGGTATATCGACAATAGATAAATCATAAACTTTATCTATCTCTAAAATAGTTCGTGTATGTGTTTGTGTATCGTATTCACTTCTTTTAACCCTGAAAGCGAAAGAACACTTATCTAAACCACCAGCTTTTACGATATTATAAACATCTCTAGCTACTGTTGTATCAAATAATTCAGCCCTAAACCATAAACCGTTATCTTGAATTGTAGTAGTTAAGCTATTGCCACGACATCTAGCTAATACTGGAACTGAATCAACGTGATTATATTTTAAACAACAGTCTGAAAAATCAGCGTTATCTAGTGCGTGTCTATCAATAACTTCTTTATACTGCACACCGTCATATTCATATAAAATTGTAGGTTTATTGAATACTACAGCCATTCCCTCTAATACCCTTTTTTCTTCAGTATCAGAAGTTACAGCATTACGTAATTCTACGCAACGCTTACCGTAATTACTGTTCATCTGGTTTTGTGTCTGTGTTTTTGTTTTCATTGTCTTTATCTTCCTCATCTCCGACTTGATACTTATTAGCTTTATCCAAGTCAATATAATTTAAGCTTAAAATGTGCTTATCACCGTTGTCTATTGGGTTATATCCGTACATTTCTCTTACGTCATTAATACTAAATACACCTGCTGGCATCATTTTTTCAGCAAGTGCCGTTTTTGTACCAACAGAAGCAAATAACAACTTATTACCTGTAAATAAAATTTCGTTTTCTTCTGAAATAGCCAATTTATCAAAAATTTTGTTAGTAAATTCTAGTGAATATTGAACCATTAAAGGCTCTATGGCTAATTCATAAAATGTATTCATTTCATTTTCGTTAGCACAGCCTTTTAATATGTTTTCGCACACACCGTAATTTATACTAAAATTATCTAAAACAAGCTTTACGTTTTTATCATCTACTATCTGTGGTGTTAAACTTACTGGCTGAAATTCTGCCTTAGTGTCTAAGGCTGCAACACCAGAACCCCCAAGTTTCATAAATGATTCAACAAATTCATTTTTAGTACGTTCTAAATCTTCTTTTCTTAGATTACCAACTACTTTAATAATCCCGTTTAGCTTTGTTGAACTTTCAACAGAGTTAATCATACCAGTATTAATAGCCCTAAGAACTTCAAATATAGGTTTTAAAGAATCGTTTTGTTGGCTTCCATAAATTTCGTTATCGTTATAATGTCTACGAAGTACAATTAATTCATCAAAAGGAACATAAACCCTAAAGCTACTATTTTTAAAAGAAAATTTAGCAAATAATATAGATTCACATTCTACTAATTCTATATCAGAGTATGGTATAGGATAAAAGCCAGTAATTTTATTGTTTTCAATGCGTTTGTAGATAAAAACATTGTTTGTATCTAACAGCATTGACGTAACTTTATAAAAGAAATCGTATCTATTCATATACTCATTAGGTTGATATTTCAAAAGATACGCTAGATTTTTATAATGTGAGCTTGTTTTAACTAAATCACCTTTAATAGTTGGGGTTAATTTTCCAACCTGTGAGGCTATTCTATCAATGCAAGCCCTATATATTAAATTATCGTAATTCCTATTACTCCAGTTAAAAATTCTGGGCATATAGTCATTTAATAATTTAACACGAGTATAATTTACTGCATCAGATGTTTTCTGAAATATATTTTTAAAAAATTCTTTAATCATTTTATCTTATTAAGTTCATATATTCTGTTTTGCTGTCTATCCAACATACATACGCATTAAGCATAGCTGCAAAACCGTCAATACGTCTGCGTGGGTTAGACGTTTTTGCAGGTTGTATGTTTTCGTTTTTGTCTATATCTGCCCTAACATTGGTTAAACACCATTTAGTAATAGGGTTGTTATTGTAAATTATGTTTTTACTTTTAAGTTCAGCACCTAACATATTCATAGGGTTTGATAAAGTCTTTTTACCCTGAATAATAGGTACTGAAATGTTACCAAAGTTATCGTTCATTTTTTGTATAAAACTTGTTGAACTCCAACTATCGTAACCGTGTTGATATAAATAAATGCCGTATTCGTTTTGTAGTTCTAAATACCAATCTACGACATCATCATAATTTACCTTATTACCATTACTGATACGCAAAAGCCCCATATCGTGCCACATATCGTAAGGTATTTTATCTTCTTTTGTTCTGGCTTCCAGAAGTTCCGACGGTAGCCAATACATACTTTCAGCATAAATACGGTTATCATCTGGCAACATAAACAATGCGCAAGCACTTGTTAAATCGGTTGTTTTAGATAAATCTGTACCACCTATGAAGTATTTAGGCTTTAATTCAAGCAAGTTAAATTTTTCTGTGTTATCAATATCATCAAAGCTTAACCAAACTTCTGAACTTGTTTCACGTATATTAAACTCTTTTGTTAATACATTCTTTTGCTTAAGTGGGTTTTCTTTAGCTTGATTTACTTTTCTTTCAAGATATTCATATTTTTTAGATACACCCAGATTAGGATTAGCCTTAATCCACATTTCTGGGTTAGTCCATTCGCTTTTTTTATCTAATTCATAGATAATCGGCAAAATACTTGAATCTTTATAGCCTTTATCATCAAAGTAGCCGTTAATAATGTTTGTGGCTTCATCATATTTTAAATCATAAAGCCCCTCACGCACAAAGCCTGCCGTAGTGCTTAATAAAATTATTGGTTGCTCACGTGCTGAAACACCGTCAGCAATAATATTGTATAAATCTGGAGTTTTCCAAGCGTGTATTTCATCACATACGGCAAAATGTATGTTTAAACCGTCCTCTGTATCTGAATCAGAAGATAAAGGCTTAAAAACACTATCAGCTTTATCATAGCTTAAACAATTAACACGACTTTTAATAGAAGCTTTTAAAACTGGTGATTTTTTAACCATTTTTTCAGCTTCTGTATATACGATTTTAGCTTGATCACGTTTTGTAGCTGCTGAATAACATTCAGCACCACCCTCACCGTCAGCACTTAGCATATACAAGCTTAATGCAGAATCGATTAACGATTTACCATTTTTTTTACCAACAATTAATAAAGCTTCTGAAAATCTGCGTAAACCTGTTTTTTTATCAACTACCCCAAATAAAGCCGATATAAAAGCTTTTTCCCATAGCTCTAAAACTACTGGCTGATTAGCAAATTTACCTTTACTATGTTTACAAAATTTTTCTATAAAAAATATAGGGTGGTTGGCTTTTACTTCATCATAAGCCCATTTTGAATTAACATCAGTAGTATCTCTTACAAGTGCCTTATAAACCGTTTTTATCTTTTGACAAGCTACGATTTCACCACTTTGTATTTTTTCGTTATATTCAAAAATTGGGTTAGCATACACCATAACTATTTTTTCATATTAGTAAATTCTTCTAATATTCCTTTATTATCTGCGTTATCGCTTGCTTCATCATCTTTATTCAGCAAGTCAATTAATAATTTCATATCTGCTAAGTATGTTTTTTTCATTTTGTTGTAAGCATCAGAAGCTACACTAGATTTATAGCCTTTTTGCCCACCACCATTATTATATTTTTCTACTTGACCGTTTACTTTAATAACTTCTTCTAAATTTCTTAGCTCTGCTGACATTCTAGCTACAGAATGTATAGTATCATTTACTAAACTCAATGTATCTGAATCAAGAACTTTAAAAATCTCTTTTAGCTCTGCTAATTTTTTTTCATACATTCTTTGTTTTTCAAATTCTGTATATGCGTTAATTTTTGTATCTAAAAAAAATTTCGCTTGAGCTTCTTTTTTTTCTTGCTCTGTTAGTTCTTTATTTTCGTTATTTTCCATAAAAACCCTCAAATAAAACCATAAAAAGATTTTTTATCTGTAAACAGCCTGTAAATGGCTTTAAATTAAAATTTTTTTCTGTAGAAAGCCTTTAATACTGTAATTTTTTCTGTACACCACACCCCCTAACGCTTTTATACATTTATTCTCCGAGTGTTGGGGTGCGGTCTTTTTGTGTTTAAAAATTAAAATTTAATGTGGGGGGTTGAAAAAAATTTAAAAAATTTTTTCAACCCCATTAAACCATTGTTATTATTGGTTTCTTAATTCTTTTGACCGTCAGCTTTTACTAGCTGACCGTTTTCATCAAACACTAAACCGTAAACTGTTGGTGAATATTTTTCAAAGTGTTCTTTTTGGTGGCAAACATCACATAGTAACTCTAAGTTATCAAAGCTTAATGTAATATCTGGATTGTTAATATTCTCTGGTGTTAGATACTTTTTGTGGTGAACTTGTTTAGCATTAGGTTTACCACATCTTTCACAGATTCCAAACTTACTTAATGTGTAAGCTTCACGTGTTCTTTTCCATTGTTTTGAATTATAAAAAGCTTTGCTAAACTCTCTAGCCATAATAAAAATAAAAAGGTGTGGTTTTTGTTATATGAATGGTTTACTAGACTTAACCACACCGGCACTTACAATAATCATTTAGTCAATTTACTTTAAGAATAAGTAGAGAAATTATATTTTAAACTTCTATTTTGTTACCGTAAAAGTCAGCTGCATAACTTTTAGTACCAACGACTTTTCCGGTAACTTTATCATATACTTCTGTGTTAATACCATATACCCACTTGTAAGTGTTCTTTGGTTTAGTAGCTTTCCATTCTGATTCTTTGTAGAAAATATTTTTAACAGAATCATCTAAAAGCTTATCAGCTTCAACACCTTTGTATAATGTGTGATAGCATTTGTTATTTTTGCGTGAAAACTGTTCTAATAGAACTATTTTTTTATTGCAAATACTACATTTAAACAAATATATTCTTCTGTTATACAACTCTTTAGAGCTGTATAAATGCCATACATCATAATGTTTATGTGTAGTATTACAATGTTTGATTAGCATAGGTAGAATAACTTTCACACACAACTATCCCTGTAATTTAACGCTTACCCATACCGTTCGCTGTTTCCAGTCAAGTCCAATTCTTGATTACTCTAATAAGAGGTGTAAACAAATTACTTTTTCAGTATTTGTTATTTTTCTTTTTTTTGCAATACAGACTATTAAAAGTGATAGTATTTTTTGCTTAACAATTCGCCAGAAGTTTTATCGTTTGTGTTTTAGCTTGCTTTACAATTCTGATTTCAATACATTTTATAAATGTTTTAACCTAAATTTTAAAAAATTTTGGGCGCAACCCTACCTGCAAAATTAATCTTAGAATCACAAAATTAATTTTAGATTTTTCTTTGTTTCCGGTTTTGTTTTTTGTTTGAAAATTTAAAAAAAATATTTTTGCGTTATTCATATTCATATTCATATTCATATTCATATTCATATTGGTTTTTATTTTTTTAATTCCATTGGTTTTATTTTAGGTTTTTGTTTTAAAAAAAAGCCCCCTTTTTTAATGGCTTTTTTATTTAGTTGATTATTTAGGTTTTTAAAAATTGGACGCTTTCATATACCATAAAGTTACGTTATGCTTTTTAAAAGTTGGCATAATTTTGTAGTATTTTATAAAATCTTTTGGTTGCTCAATTATTAATATACAAGCTGGTTTTTTGCCAGTAATATCAGAGTAATGTACAGCTTGACCAAAACATTCAGCCCATTTTTTAGTAAAATCAAATTCTACAGCATAATTTTTTGTTATACAGTCAACTCTGGTAAAATCTATTAGTTTTACTTCTTGTTTGCCGTTCCATTGGCTACACCATTTATTTTGATAATATCTTTCATTGTATTGTTTAGCACATACGCAGTTACAAAAAAGAAAAAATATTAAAACAGCTATAAAAAATCTATTCTTTTTCATTTTCTTTAATTACTTCCATTAATGCTGTACTAATAACCCCTATCATTACGCCGTGTAAACCAACACCAAAAATAGCTGTTAAGCTAGCTATTAATTTTCCTATTGGAGTTATTGGAATAGAATCACCGTAACCAACTGTAGTTATAGTAATGATAGACCACCAAAAAGAACTTATTATACTTTTAAAAGCTTCATTGTTTGTATGATGTTCTGCAAAATATATAGAAATAGCTGAAATAAGAATAGCCACTATCAATATAAAAATTGCTACCGTTATTTCATATTGACGTTTAATAAAAGCATTTTTTATATTATTGAACGCATTTGTATATCGTATAATTTTTGCAATTTTAAACAGTTTAAATAATCTAAAAACCCTTAAAAATGTAGCATTAAAAGTTATACACGACAAATAAAATGGTAATATTGCCATTAAATCAACTATCATAATAGGTTTAAAAATTTCTTTATAACTCTTAATTACGATAAGCCTTAAAACATATTCAATAGAAAAAATTGACACAGAAAAAATTTCAAAATAATAAAATTGTTTTTGAAAATGTGCATTTATATTTGAATCTGTTTGTATTATAAACATAATCAAATTTAGCACAATGAGAACAATTAAAGAGATTTCAAAAAATCTATTATTTAATAAGTTGTTAATTTTTTTCTTCATCTTCAAGTTCTTCTAATTTTTCTTTTACATCTAAAAATTTTTCATTGTATCCAAAAATTTTATTATATTGTGCTTTAGCCTTTTTATTATCACTAAGTTTTACATAAACATTCGCTAATACGTAACGAAAATTAGCTACAATATTATTCATTTTACGTTTTTTTATTGGAGTTCCCTCTGTATTAACCAAAACTTCTAAAGCTAAATCATATTTTTCCAAATTATAATAACACTTGCCTAAAACAGTTATTATATCTGCTCTGTGTTTTAAATCTTCTGGTAAGGCTTGAATAATATCTATCATTTCTTGATATTTTTCTAATTTTTCACAAATAAAAATAAGCTTTAATTTATCACTATTGTAGTTATATTGCTTTAATATTTCATATACTTTTTCATATTTTCTTTTTTTGTAATAGCAATATCTTTTTATTACCCCTTTATTATAATCACTTATTTTATTCAGTTTTTCCACATATTCAAGAACTTGATTAAAGCAATTATTTTGTAAAGCTTCTAACATATTTTTAGCAATATTTTTATTTTCAAAATCACCAGAAATCAATTTTACATAATAAATAAGCCCAATAATACCAAACACAATAAAAAATAAAACAAAATTAATTATTAACAATAATAATCCTACAAAAACCAACGTACAACCCAGAACCGGATTAGCAGTATTTAATTCGCTCAACATTCTTTTTATAGCCAATAAATCATCACTAAAATTAATTCTATAATACGAATCTTCATCATCAATTTCAGCCGATTTAGATTTAGATTTAGTTTTTACATTATCATCATCAAAAATATCATCATTATCATCATCATTATTATTACTATTGTTGCTATTATATTTCAGATCATATATGCCAGTTCCTGGTATGCCATAAGACTTGTAAGTTTTACCAGTTGAACTAATACCCACTCTTGTACCTGGTACACCAAAACTTGCACCTAAACCAGATTTACTCAGATTTATTCTTAAACCACCAATTTTTTTACTTTTTCTAAATCTCATCTAACCCCTTAAATCTCTAAATATACCGATAACTTGACCGATAATATAAATTTTATCTATATTATCTTGATTTATCACTTTTGTTTTATAGATTTCTTTGTTTTCGTTGTCAGAAATAACTACAACTTCATCTATATTCTGGACTAATCTTTTTATGTAGATTTTATCATTATATGAAAAAACATAGATTTTATTATCAACAATTTGTTTAAAATCTGAATGGGCTATTATTAGCTTATCGGCATTTTCTATTGTTGGTGACATTGAATCACCATAAGCGTTAATTATTGAATACTCTTTATAAGCTGAATAATTTTCTATCAGTTTTACAGGTAAATCAACCATTTCATATTTTTGGCTTTGTTCAAAACACCCAGAACCACAAGAACCGATAACATCAGTAAAATATTTCATTGAAACTTTTTCTTGTACGTTTGTTAAATTATTGTCAATATGTTTAACATCAGATAACGACACGTTAAAATATTTTTCAATTTTTTTAAGCTCAGTATGTGAAACTTTACTTCTATTCTTAAATCTTAGGCTAATATTTGCACGAGTAACACCCATAGCTTTACCTAATTCACTTTGTGAAATTTTAGTATTTATTAAGTTTTGTAATTTTGTATGTATTTCTTGTAATAACAATGTTTTACACCCTTTTGTCAATAATTGACTATTAACTCAATATTGACAAATATTAAACTATCGTCAATAATGATTATATCTTATAAAGTTTTATTTATTATCCTCTAAATGGGGTAAATAATCAAGTAGTAATAGCAAGTGCTACTATAAGCCTTTAGTGGGCTTAATTTGTAGTGCTTAAAAGGAGTTGAAAAATGACAGAAGAAAAAGAAACTACGGTTAATTTTAAAACAAGTTCTTTAAACTCACGCAAATTTAATGCAGAGGTTAAATTACGTGGTTTAAGAAACAAAGAAATGTTTAACAGATTTCTTGAAACCTTTTTAGCAAAACCAGAAGCAACACTAAAATTTATCGGTATTGAGGGCTAAAAATGTTCAGATTTTTCAAGAAAATTTTTCAAAAAAAGCCAGTTGAGCTGTCAGAATTTGAGATTTTTAAATTTAAAAAAATTGCCAAAAAGGTTTATCAATTAAATTATGATTTAACCCACGACAAAAAAAAGGCTAAAAACATTACAAAATCACAATTACAAGAAGTGTACAGTTTAGACAAAAACAGATTTAACAAATTGTACACAAAACATTTAAGAATAGGCTAGACAATGGAAAATATTACAACACTACCAGATACAATAATTTTTTACAGAAGCTTTTACAAAGCTATCCGTAATTTTCAACCAATGGAACAGCTTGAATTATATCAAGCCATTTTTAAATTGGCATTTGAAAACATTAATACAAAATTCCCAGAGGGCAGTATGCAAGAATCAATTTACGAAATGGCAAGCCCTATGGTTTTGGCGAATATCAGAAATCAAGCTAATGGTAAAAAAGGTGGCAGACCAAGAAACCCACAACCACAACCACAACCACAACAAGAAATAGAACCAGAAACACCAGAAGAACAGCCAGAAGTTTTTTATACTGGCTTAGGCAAAGATGTTGAGGATTTTATAACTGATTACAAAGCCCATAAATCGGCAGATTTTGAGCCTACGCCCCAAGAAAAAGAAAAAATTAGTATTATCCTAAAGGATTTAGGCTCATACAAAAAAGATTACTGGTGTAAAATCTTTGACACAACCAAATACGGTTTTGATATTAACGGTGAAGCTGTACCGTGTTCACTAACAAAAATTTTGTTAGAACATAACAAAATTTTCAGAGGTGAACTAAAGTTTAAACCTAATAAAGAAGTTGCAGAACAAAAAAGAAAAGCCAGAGAAAAAGCAAAACAAGAAAGACTAGACGAATATAACAAAATTTCAAAAGAAGAATTAGCTGAAAGACAACAAGCTTATACTTCTATTGATAGTCCAGAATCAGCTGTTAAATACCTAAACGATTATATCTATGGTGGTGTTTTGCTTAAACAATGTGCTACAGATTATAAGCAACTAAAACACGATTACCCAAACATAGCAGTAAATAAAGAGGGTTTTTATTATGTCGAAAGCTAGAAAAATTTACCCAACAAAAGCCCAAGTTAAAGCGCTAGAAATGAACTGTATCGCTATAGAAGAACCAATTAAACAAGAGTGGGATAACGGTTTTGAATACAAAGCTAAAACCATTGTTAAGGTGAAATCTTTAGTATCGGACAGAACCATAGATTTAGTGGTATGGAAAAATTTTAACGTACATAAAGGTGACGAAATACAAGCTATCGGAAAGCTTGAAGATACTGGTAAAGCTTTTATCGGTTGGGCTGATTTAACAAGAGTAACAAAACGTGCATAACGCACAGAAAGGAATACAAAAAATGAAAGGAAACTTAAAAATGGCAGAAAACGAAAAAGCAACTTGTCAATGCGCTGATGATTCGCTAACCTTTGAAAATCTGTTAGCTGAATTAAGAGCCATTGACAACAAAGACAGAACTAAAACTTTAATTGATGCAATTAACAACAACCAAAAAGAACTTTTACAAGCAGTTTGTAAATACTCTGAAAAAGGCACTATGACTATTAAATTAGATTTTGACGTAGATAAAAAATCTAAAGAGTTAAAAGTAAATACAAATATCGAAATCAAAAAACCTAAAGCAAACTGTACAAATATGCTTTATCACAACGATAAAGGCGACATCTTACTTTATAACCCAGATATGGTAAGTTCAGCTGAAAAAGTAACACAGTTAAGATAACAAAAATTAGTTAGTACAAAGTAAAAGAATGAGGTAATAAAAAATGGAAAAAATTTTAGAATTTCTTAAAAGCTTAACAGAAAAAAGAAAAACTATAGCACTACGCACAGAATACGGTAAATACACATCACGTGATAGAGTGGTTGAATATTCAGACAAAGAAAAAGAATATTTAGAACCTGCTGAAATCGGAAAAGACCACACAGTAGTACACTCTACTAAAGCTTTTACAGATTATATCGCAGAGGAATTTAAACGCAGAAACAACGATACTGGTAAATTTGCAACTGTTCAATTAGGCATAAATGAAAGTAGTTTCTGCGCCAATGATGATTTTAATTCTGGTTGCTGTACATATAACCGTATCGCATCAGAACAGTTAAAACAATTACAAAATTTTAACGGCAAAACACTTGATCAAGAGGATTTAATTGAAATGATTTTAAGATTAAAACCTAGCTTAATCAATTATGGTTTAGTTGCTAATGCATCAGAAGTCGAGGGCGAATATGATATCGACCATATTATTAATTCGCCAGATTTCGCTACAGAAGTAAAAGCTAAAGAATATTACAACAATATTTTTAGCACATACTCAAAATTAAAAATCAGCAGAAATGCACAAATGAATATGAACCCAGTATTTAACGCTGACGGTGAAAGTGATAATAGTTATACTTGTAACTTTAGACTAATTACAGGAAATAATATAGGAACAGACGAAGAAGTAAAAATACCAGAGGGCTTTAATATTGCCGTACCTTTTGTAAAGGCTGGGAATTACTACTGTAGCTTTTATGTAGATATTCAGCCACTAAATAATAACGGTAATATAACTTTCGCCGTTAAAGTTCCAAATTATGAAACAGAAATAGAAGCTGCAATTATTCACGAATCACAAGTTATTAAAAATAACTTAGAACAATACCCAGAATTACTTGTACTAGCCGACTTGTAATAAATAGGTGGTGAAATGGCTAAAAAAATGACATTCGTAATGTTTGTGAGTGTTTTTGTCTTTCAAATACTAATAATACTTTCATTATTATTGTATATCTCCTTATTAATAAACACTAATAGCAACGAAACACAAGCAAACATTACCCCACCACCTAATTTACCAGACAATTTAGAAATGGTTTTAGATGTGGAAGATAAAAAGCCAAAAGGCTTACAAGTAGTAGAATTTTAATCTTAGGAGTAAAAAAATGGGTAAAAAAACAAAAAAATTACAAGAAGTGGAAGCTGTAAAGCTGCCAAAAATGACACCAGACACATACAGACTAACAGCAATTCAGAAACAAATTTTAGTTTTATGTTCTCAAGGTTTTTCAGATTCAACAATAGCAAAAAAATTAGGTATTGAAATACCTACCGTAAGATTTCACCTAATCAAAATTTATAACAAATTTGATATAGTCAATGAAACAACCACAGTACGTAGAGTTTTACTAGCTACAAAATGGTTAAGCTTAACTTGTCAACTAAACAAAAAATATAAAAGTGCATTGGATATGTAAGGTGTAAAAAATGCAGTTTCAAGTTTCAGATATAACAGTAGAAATAATTCCACCGAGAATAACAACTACACCAGAAGATGATAAAGAAGATTTAGCAAAATTTATTTATAAAATCGCTGAAATGAACCAAAAAAGGAAGTATTAACAATGACAAGTTGCATAGATGAATATTACAAATTAAAAGCACAATTAAGTGAGCCTATTGTAGAGTTAGAAACAGAATCATCTGTAAACGAAAAACGAATTTCTACACCAAAACCAATAATCAAACAAGAGAAACTAAAAACAATGGTGGAACAAGCAACACAAAAATACGACTTTGAACCTGTGTTAAAAATGGTTAAAGCAGATAAACAAAGACTGAACGAAAGACGTAATCAACTGTATCAAGAACTTGAAGATTTAGATATTAAAATCGCAGGACTTGATTATGTCGAAGAAAAATTAACAATACTAGCGAATGAATAAATAGCATTTCATCACATCTATGCCCTGTGCTTTCCGAACAGAAACTATATAGACAACTCACAGGGCTTTTTCTAAAAGAGGTAAAAACAATGGAAGATAAACCAAAAATAGAGCAACTACAACAAGAAAATAAACAACTGAAAGATATTCTTAAATACGCATCAGATTATTCATACACAATGAGGGCATATATTTTAGACGTAAAAAGAACTATGCCAGACAATATGCCAAAGCAAGATAGAATTAATAATATTTGTTTTGGTTTAGGTGGTGAAACTGGCGAAATTTTAGACTATCTTAAAAAAGTTTTTTATCACAAGCAAGTTTTCAAACCGGAAATTTTATCAGAAGAAATAGGTGATTTATTCTGGTATGTCTGCGCTTTGATGTATGAATATGATTTAGATTTTATACACATTCTTATACAAAATATAGAAAAACGTCAAAAGCGTTATCCTAACGGCTTTAACCCACTTGATAGCCTTTTGCGTAGGGATAAAGACAATGAATAATAAAATATTCAAAGAAGCAACAGAAAAATTTTTCACAGAATCAGAGTTAAAACGTATTCAAGAATATGTTTACGCACTTCACCCTAAAATAGTAAAAATCGAGGGCGAGCCATTCGTAGAACTACGTAAAATATCTATAAAAGGCTATTTAGGCAAAGAACTCTACAAAAAAGTTATAAAGTTTCAAGAAAAAATAGAAAGAAATGAAGGATAAAACCAAGAATGAATGAAGTAAAAAATTTTATATTATTTTTGCCAATAGCAATAATAATTTATTTTGCATTAATAGAGCTTATAATTCTTTCAGTAAATTATATAGAACTAAGAAAAAATACACAATTTAAAGATAGAATAATTGGTAAAATAGTCCATTTTTTCTGCAACCTTACAACAGCAAGTGGTTTTTATTTTGACGATATAAACATTTTTATTAAAAGAAAAAGGGATAATATAAACAATGGCAATTAACAAAGCATACTTAAACTCTGGACGTACGAAAGAATCAGACGAATGTTTAACCCCCAGATACGTAATAGAACCGATTTTAAAATACCTTAAACTAAATGGCTTTAAAAAAATCTGGTGTCCTTTTGATTTAGAACATAGTTTATACGTACGCATACTAAAAGAAAACGGCTATAACGTAGTCAATACGCATATTTTAGGGGGGGGGGTGATTTCCTTAACATAAACCCAGATACAATAGATTTTGAATGTATTGTATCAAACCCACCATTCACGTTAAAAGATAAGATTTTAAAAAGACTTTATGAGATAAATAAACCTTTTGCAATTCTTTTGCCTATTCAAAGCTTACAAAGTAAAGAACGGACTAAACTATTTATAAAATATGGTTTACAGTTACTTAGTTTTGATAAAAGAGCTTGTTTTTATACAAATAATGATTTAAGTAAAATTAAGTTCGGTAATCATTTCGCAAGTGCTTATTTCTGTAAAGACTTCTTGCCAAAAGATTTAATTTTTGAAATCTTAGAACCAAAACAAGAATCATATTATAATCCATAGATTTTTTATAGGTCCGTGCATAAAATAAAAAATAATAAAATTACCACATTTAAAATTTTTGTGGTAATTTTTTATTATGGTTACACTAGACACAATAAAAAACGGTATTACATACCGTAGGGTATCATCAAAAGAGCAAGAAAAAGGTTATAGCCTAGAAGCTCAAGATGTTTTTTTAAAAGAATATGCCTTTAAACACAACATTAAAATTGTTGCTGATTTTTGCGAAGCTGAATCTGCTAAACGCTCTGGCAGAAAACAGTTTAATGAAATGATTAAATATTTAAAAGAACACCCAAAAACAGCTTTATTAGTCGAAAAAACAGATAGAATATACAGAAATTTAAAAGATTACGTAGTAATTGATGATTTAATGAATAATGGTTTAGAGCTGCATTTAGCCAAAGAAAATGTAGTTATGTCTGAACATTCAAACTCTCACGAGAAGCTTTTTCACGCTTTAAAAGTAGTTTTAGCTAAAAACTATATTGATAATTTACGTGAAGAATCATCAAAAGGGCAAATACAAAAAGCAAAAGATAATATATACCCAACAAAAGCCCCTTTAGGATATATTAACGAACCAGACGAAATAACTAAAAAACCTATTATAAAAATCGATTTTGAACGTGCAAAATATGTACAAAAAGCCTTTGAATTATATGCTAGTGGTGATTTTTCAGCGTTAGCTATTAATAACATTTTATATAATGAGGGTTTAAGAACTCCAAAAGGCAGAAAATATGCTAAAAGCACTATTGAAAGAATGTTTAAAAACATCTTTTATATCGGTAAATTTGAATATAGGGGTATCGTATGCGAACACGCACAGCACCCACCATTAATAGATGAAAGATTATTTTATAAAGTTCAAGCCAGAATTAATAGCGCATCAGATAAAGCCAGAAGTCATAACGTAGACTTTGCTTATTCTAACATTATAAAATGTGGTGTTTGTGGTGGTGTTCTTACTGGTGAACTCAAAAAAGGTAAGTACATTTATTATCATTGTAATGACTATTATCAAAAAGGCTGTAAACGTGATTCATATATTAATGAAACAAAGATAGATGAAGCAATAATAGAAATATTAAAAAGATTAAATTTTGATAATGATTTTGTTAAATCTGTTTTAAATTGCGTAAAGGATATTCACGCACGCAAGAACGAATATAACGCAACTTCTGAACAGAATATACAAAAACAAATAGAAAAGCTAAATAAACGTATAGAAACTGTGTATAACGACAAAATAGACGGCAATATAACAGAGGATTTCTGGCGAACACAAAACAAAATATATCATAATGAAAAAAATGCTTTAATAGATAAATTAAAATATCTTAATAATAGTGATGAAAAATTTTATAATAATGCAGAAATTTTATTAAATTGGTGTAAAAATTCTTACGAAACATTTAAAAATGGAAGTAACGCAGATAAAAGATTTATAACAAAGATTTTAGTATCGAACATAACATATAGTGCTAAAAAGCTAGACATAGAGCTAAAACCTGTGTTTTATGGTATGTTGAAAAATAGCAAAAATAATGCAACTATCGAACCAACACAAACACGCATAAATACTAAAAAACAGCCCCATAACGAAGCTGTTTTATTAAATGGCGGGACTGACGAGGCTCGAACTCGCGACCTTCTGCGTGACAGGCAGACACTCTAACCAAACTGAGCTACAATCCCATATTATAACGAGCTATAAAACTCTATATTCACTTGTCATTGGCTCCAAAAACTTGGAACCTCCGCCAATCCGCCCCTTCTGGGACTCTTGGTTTCGGCAAGGGGCTTGGGCTCCTTTTGGGAGTAGCCTAACTTGCCTACAAATTTATTATATAGGAATAATATTTTTTTTGCAAGTAGATATATTGAATTGTATATATTTTTTAAAATATTATCTCTCCATAAAAAAAATGGCTCTCATATCTCTTCGATATAAAAACCATTCTTCTTGATTTTTTTAAGTCTTTGTTAAATTTAAAGACCCCCTACCAATCGCGGTTGACAGCTAATGCTACGTACCTTCCTTCAGTCTTAAGCGATTTCGCCGTCAGTGGCTTGAAGCTGTTTTTTCATATAATTTTGCATTACTGCATCAACTAGAAATTCATAAGATTGTGATTTTTCAACATTTGGAATTTCACGTTTTAATTGTGTTCTGACCATTGCTTCAAGTCTATTAATGCCAGAATCTTGTGTAAAGCCTGCATCAGATGTAATCATTCTGAAATAATTATCATCTGTTTTATCTTGACCTTGAACAAAATTTAAAAATTGTGATTTAATATTTTTTTGTTCTTGTTCTTGTATTTTAATTTGTTTCTTTGCCATTGTTTCCTACCTTTATAAATTATTTGATTACTACACTTTTTAATTGTTTCTTATGTCATGTTAAAGTGCGCTGAAAAAAATAATTTACTCATTTTGAGCGTTTGTTTACAATTGTTAACATTATAACACCCAAATACAATTATATCAACAAATTTTATTTTTACAATCCCTATTGAAATTTGCTAAAATCTGCGACTTTTTCGTATTTTTCTTTCAACTCTGTAAGCATGGCTAAACGATTGTTTTTAACATTTTCATCGTTATCCATTACTAATACATTGTCAAAAAACTTCTCTACATAAGGAGTTAAGGCAATAACTTCTTGTAGATATTTATTATAATCTTCTGTTTCTGAAACTTTTTTCATGTTTTCGTAAAGAATGTTTTCAGAATTATCTTTGAACAAATCTGATTTAACTTCAGCATGAACAGGAGTCTTCAAAATTCTAATAACTCTATTTGCACTTTCTAAAACAGGTTTTAAATCAGTATTTGTAACTGCATTCAATCTGTGCATAAAGTCTGTCAAATCAGATAATGGATTTTTTACAGAAAGGCATGCTTCAATTGCATCTTTCTTATACGTATCTGCTAGATAAATTGATAATCTTTGTTTAAAGAACTCATTAACTTCATTTGCACAATCTTTTTGAACAGGAAGAAGTTTAAGAGTTTCATCAATCAAGTTTTTAATATTTAATTTCAAATCTTTATTGATAACAGTTTTAATAATACCCAAAGCAGCACGTCTAACACCAAGAGGGTCAGAAGAACCAGTAGGTTTTTTACCGTCAACAAATACTGCACAAATTGTATCAATTTTATCAGCAATACCAACAACTTGACCAACAGGTGATGAAGCAAGTTCACTATCCGCATTAATTGGGAAGTAGTGTTCTTTAATACCTAAGCAAACTTCCGGAGCTTCTCCAGCATGTTTTGCATAATCCGCACCGATAAAGCCTTGAAGTTCAGTAAATTCGTAAACTAAACTTGTAACTAGGTCAGCTTTACATAACAGAGCACATCTCTTTGATTTTTCAACATCAGCGCCAAGTTCTTTTGCGATGTTTTCTGATAACTTAACCAAACGTTGAGTCTTGTCATAAACAGAACCCAAACCTTTTTGGAAAGTCATACCTTTTAAGCCTTCAACGTATGCTTCAAGAGGTTTTTTCAAATCTTCTTTAAAGAAGAATACACCATCATCAAGTCTTGCTCTAACAACTCTCAAGTTACCAGCCTTGATATTTTCAAAATCATCACCGATAAAGTTTGTGATTGTGATAAATTGATTTGTCAATTTACCGTCTTTTTTAAGAGCAAAATATCTTTGGTGGTGCGCCATAACTGTAATTGGCACTTCTTCCGGTAATTCTAAATATTTTTCATCAAAGTAACATACAACTGCTTTTGGATATTCGCAAAGGTATGTAACTTCTTCTAATAAATCATCGTTATAATAAGGTTCTGCACCTAATTTTGAAGCTTCTTCATGAGCTAATTTAACGATTAAATTTTTTCTTTCGTTTTGATCAACATAAACGCATGCTTCCTTTAATTTTTGAACATATTCATCTGGGTGATTAATTACAACGTGTTGATTTGAAAATCTATGACCACGAGTAACGTTTGATGATTTAACGTCAATGATTTGAATTTCAACAGGTTTTTCGTCTAAGATTGAAACAATCCATCTGATTGGTCTTGAGAATTTTTCACTGTGATTTGCCCAACGCATAAAGTGTGAACCTTGAAGTTTTAAAATCAAATTAGGAACATTTTCTTTCAAAACATCTTCTGTCATTTTACCTTTTAAAAGAACTTTTGCATGTAAATAATTATCTTGTAAATAAGCATCTTTAGGGTCAACACCATTTTTCTTTAAAAAACCTTCACCAGCTTTTGTAAGGTTGCCAGCTTCGTCATAAGCAACATTTTTGATAGGTCCACGAAGAACTTTATCAACATCTTCTTGTTTTTCTGATAAACCGTCAATTATAACCGCCAAACGTCTTGGAGTTGCTAAAACATTTACATCTTTGTATTCAATGTTTAATTCTGAAAATAGTTTTTCAAAATTTGTTTTTAATTGACTGATAAATGTTGGAATTATAACGTATGGTAATTCTTCTACACCGATTTCTAATAAATATTTGCTCATTTTATTAACCTTCTTCATTCTTTATTGTGCGTTTGTTTTATCTTGATTTCTGAATTGCATTTCGTAAAGATGTTTGTATTGACCACCTTCGATTTGCATTAATTCATCGTGTGTACCTTGTTCAACAAGTTCACCTTCGTTTACAACAATTATTCTATTAGCATTTTTAATTGTTGTAAATCTGTGTGCGATTAAAAATACTGTTTTATCTTTAATCAAATTATCTAAAGCCTTTTGAACGATTGCTTCTGACTCATTATCCAAAGCTGAAGTTGCTTCATCAAGGATAACAATTGGAGCATGTTTAATCATAGCTCTTGCAATAGCAACACGTTGTCTTTGACCGCCAGAAAGAGTTACACCACGCTCACTCAATTCTGTATCAAGTCCATTTGGCATTTCTTTAAGCATTTCTTCTAAGTGTGCTGATTTAATAGCCTCTTGAAGTTCTTCTTCAGTAGCGTTTGGATTACCGAGCATAATATTTTCTCTAATTGTTGCAGAGAATAAAAAATTGTCTTGGAAAACCATTGCTATATTTTGTCTTAACGACTCTAAAGTAAAGTTTTTGATATCAACATCGTCAATTTTGATAGAACCAGAAGTTACATCATAAAATCTTGGTATCAAATTGGCAATAGTTGATTTACCACCACCTGAATTACCTACAATAGCAATTGTTTCACCTTTTGTAACTTCAAAATTGATATTTTTCAATACTGGAACATCTTTTACATATTCAAAATTAACATTTTCAAATCTAACGCCTTTTTGAACATCTTGCATTTCTACTGCATTTGGAAGATTTTGAACTTCTGGTTGAAGATCAAACAATTCAAATACACGACATAATGCAACAAATACGTTTTGTAAGTTTTGTAAGTTTCTACCTAAAGTTTTAACAGGTTTGTAAAGTAGTAACAATGAAGTTACGAATGATGCAAAACCACCAGCTGTCATAACACCTGTTAAGATTAAGTTTGTACCATACCAAAGAACAATCGCAATACCTACAGATGCAATCAAATACATCATTGGAGACATCCATGCTGCACGTTTTAACAAACTCATTGCAACGTCAAAAGATTCTCTTAATTGTTCTCTGAACATTCTGTCTTGACGATTTTGTAAACCGTAAGAACAAATCGTTTTGTTACCGATGTATGTTTCATTAATATTTGTCGTAATATTACCACCAATAACAAGAGTTTGATTAGATGCTTTTTTAATAATATTTCTAATTAATGCAACAGGCAAAAATGCAACACCTAAAACTAAAACTCCAACTACAGCCAATCTCCAAGAACTATAAAGCATAACGGCAATTAAACCTAAAGCTCCAAATAAACTTGTAATGATTGTTGTTAATTGGTCAACTAAAGATGCTGAAGCATTTTGAGGGTCATTCATGTAACGAGAAATTACAATACCTGATGAATTTTCGTCATAGAATTTTGTGTCCATGTGAACAAGTCTTGTAAACAAATCTTCTTTAACATGGATAGTAATTTTTTGGCTCACCCATTGAGTTAAGTATTCATTCAAATATCTCAACAAACCTTGAATTGCAGCAAAAATAACAACTGCAAAAGGAAGTGCAAATGCCAAAACAGTGTATTTCAAATTAATATGGATAAATTTCCAATTAACAATTAAATCTTGTTGACCTACTACATAATCCATATAAGGTTTTAGAGCAAAAGCTGTAACACCATCAAGCAAACCCAATGGAATAGCAACTGCCAAACCTAAAAATATACGACCTAAAAGTGGTTTAATATACGGAAAAATTCTACCAAGTAACCACCCGTACTTATAAGAATTTTGTGCTGTTGTTTGTTCTAGTTTCATAATACCTAAATTATATTATAAAAAAATTAAAAACAACATTCTTTTAACGCATCTGTAATTTTATTAACCCCAACAATCTTTATTTTCAAATCTTTTGAAAGAGATTTTTCGTTAGATTTTGGAACAACAGCCGTTTTAAAACCTAATTTTTCAGCTTCAATAAGTCTTTTTTCTAGATTTGTAATTGAACGAACTTCTCCAGAAAGTCCAATTTCACCGATAATTACAGTTTTGTTATCAACCAATTTATCCTTAAAGCAAGAAACAATTGCAACAGCAATGCCCAAATCAGCTGCTGGTTCTTTTATATCAATACCGCCGATTACATTCACATACACATCTTGTTTAGAAAAATTTAAACCAACTCTTTTTTCCAAAACAGCTAAAATCTGTAAAACACGACTTGTATCAACACCATTTGTAACCCTTCTTGGCGCAGGATAAGAAGTTGAACCAACAAGAGCTTGAATTTCAACTAAAATTGGTCTTGTACCTTCATTTGTTACAATAACAACGCTACCTGTTGCATTTTCGTGATTTATGTCTAAAAAGATGTCGCCAGAATTTGTTATTTCAACAAGTCCTGAGTCTTTCATATCGAAAAGTCCAACTTCTGAAGTCGTACCAAATCTGTTTTTTATAGAACGAAGCATTCTATATGATTTATATTTATCACCCTCAAATTGAAGAACTACATCAACCATGTGCTCCAACATCTTTGGACCTGCGATATTACCTTCTTTTGTAACATGCCCGATAACTACAACTGTTAAATTTTCACACTTTGCAAGGTGCATCAAGATATTACAACATTCTCTAATTTGAGAAAGACTACCTGCTGAACTTGTAATTGTGTTTGTAAATACGGCTTGAACACTATCTATAATTAGAAAATCCGGTTTTAATTCAGAAATTTGAGACTTGATACATTCAAGATTTGTTTGTGAATAAACATACAAACTTTCGCTGTTAATATTTAATCTTTCTGCTCTTGATTTTATTTGAGTGGCGCTTTCTTCGGCTGAAGCGTAAAGAACTTTTTTACCTTGTTTACAAAGTTCACCACTTGTTTGAAGAACGAGAGTTGATTTACCAATCCCAGGGTCTCCGGCAAGCAAGACAAGAGAACCTTGTACAAAACCTCCGCCTAAGACTCTGTCAAATTCAGATATATTTGTACTTGTTCTAAATTCATCATTTACTTCTATATCTTTTATCAATGTAGGTTTTGTATCGTTTTGAAAAACTTCAGCGTGTTCAGCTTTTGGAGTCAAATCTTCATCAACTTCTTCAACAAAAGAACCCCACGCAGAACAGTTAGGGCATTTACCCATATATCGAACGCTTTCATACCCACATTGTTGACATGTAAATTTTGTCTTAACTTTAGCCATAAGATTATATTAGCATAAAGAAAAATTTAATTTTTATATTACAATGTTTGTAAGAGGTGATTATGCAAGATTTAAAACTAGGTTTCAAAATGTATTCTGACGAAATTGGCAAATACGATAGCGAAGTATTTGACTTTTTCAATCACAATTTATTTTCATATATTGAATTATTTATGAACCCAAACACAATGGAAAACCTTGAATCGTGGAAGAAGTTTAAGGCAAAAATTAACGTGCCTTTCACTTTACACGCACCTCATTCAGTTTTCAATGTAAACCTTGCAGACAAAAATCAATTTGAATTTAATAAAGAAATTTTTAATACACAAGTTGATAAATATGCAGAGGAACTTGACGTTCAATATGTTGTAGTTCACCCAGGGAAATTGGGAAATATTGAAGAAACAGTTAGACAGTTAAATATTATTAATCCAAAGAGAATGTCTATTGAAAACAAACCAATAATTTCACGCAAAACTATGGAAAGAACTTATAGAGGCGCTGTTCCAGAAGAAATAAAATACGTAAGAGAAAATCACCCTTGTGGTTTTTGCTTGGATATTTCGCATTGTATGAGCACTGCAAACGAACTTGGTAGAGACCCTTATGAGTTTTTGAAAGAGTTTCAAGAATTAAAACCTACAAGTTATCATATTAGCGGAAATAAACTAGATAGCTTGATTGATTTACATATACATTTTAGTAAATGCGATTGGGACTTGCACAAAGTATTTGAGATTATTGATACTAGTAAGAATATCACTGTTGAAACACGAAAAGACAAAGAAGCGTGCTTTAGAGAATACGAAGAAGACTTAAAAACCCTAAAAGAGGCATCTTAATGAAGAAGATTCTAGTAGTTGCTCCTCAATACGTGGGAGATACAATTTTAGTTATACCTTTTTTGAGAGAATTAAGAAAAAACTTCTCCGAGTCAACTATTGATGTCGTAACTAAAAATGCAGGCAAATTGGTTCTTTCAGAGTGTCCTTATGTGGATAATATTTATTCAAAAGAAGATTTAAAACCAAATTTCTATGATAAAGCCTATGTTCTAAAACGTTCTTTATCAGCAGGTTTACTTGTAAGAAGACTAAAAATTAAAGATACAATTGGTTTTGGCGGACAATTTAGAGAATTCATTCTAAAAAAATGCGTAAAATATAAACCTCACGAAAAACACGAGCTTGAACATTTTTCAGATGTTCTAATTGCAGACGGCATAAATATTGCCGATGAAACTCTTGAATACTGGACAAAAAATGATGATGTTCAAAATGTTCAAAAATATTTTACTGAAAATAAAAAGAAAGCATTAATTGTTACTCAATCTTCAACTTATGTTAAAAACTGGACTGTCGATGGTTTTCAAGATGTAATAAATTTCTTGAACGATAACAATTTTGAATGTTTTATAGTTGGTACAGAAAAAGAAAAAGATTTTAATGAGCAATTTAAAAATGTTAAAAATCTTTGTGGAGATTTAAAATTCTCAGAAATTTCAGCACTTATCAGTCAAATGGATTTAGTATTCGGTATTGATAGTGGTTTTTGTCATATGGGAACAGCTTTTAACAAAAAAGTCGTTGCTTTATTTGGCTCAACTTCACTTACTCAATGGGGTTTAAGAGGTGAAAATTCTCACACATTATCTCTAAATTTAAAATGTTCACCTTGCAGAAAAGCTAAAAAATGCAAAAATAATTTTAAATGTATGAAAGATTTTTCAAGCGAATTTGTGATAAACTATTTGAAAAACGAGGTTATTTAGATGAAAAAGAACTTTCTAAAAATTTTATACAAAAGATTGTTAAATATAGTTTTTCACCCATTTTTTAGCATGAATGTAAAACCTCAACCTCTTGTTTTAAAAGAAAATGACAAATGTTTAGTACTTGCACCACACCCAGACGATGAAAGTATTGGTTGTGCTGGAATTATGGCTTTAAATAGTAAAAACTTTAAGGTTGTTTGCTTAACTCATGGAAATGACGAGAGAAAAAATGAATTTAAAAATGCAATGAAGGTTTTAGGCGTTGAAAATGAAATTCTTGATATCAAAGATAAACACATCATTGATGACTACGAAGCCTTTGAAAAGATTGATTTTAGCGGTTTTAATTATATTTTTATTCCGTATATTTACGACCAACACAACGACCACAAAGCAATTAGCACACATTTAAACAAATATTTAAACACACATAAAATTGACGATTTAAAAATTGTTTTCTACGAAGTTTGGTCAACCATGAATATGCCAAATGCTTTTGTTGATATAACTAGTGTCGTTGATAAAAAAAGAGAAGCAATCAATTGTCATCAATCACAAGTTAATGAAAAAGATTACACGACAAAAATTTTAGGTCTAAATGCGTACAGAGGAATGCTTAACAATATTGGGTTTACAGAAGCTTTTACTGCGTTAGATAAAAAAGATTTTCAAAATATAATGAAGGAGTTTTAAATGAAAAATCCATTAGTATCAATAATTGTACCCTACTATAACGGTAAAAAATATCTTGACCAATTGTTTGATACAACTTTAAATCAAACTTATAAAAATATAGAAGTTCTCATTTTAAATGACTTTTCTACTGACGACAGTATAAACATTATTAATGAAAAAATAAAAGAAGATTCACGTTTAAGGCTAATTGATATGCCCCAAAAAGGTGGCTGTGGTAGCAAAGGGGTTGAAGAAGGTTTAAAACATGTATATGGGGAATACTTTTTTATAATGACTCAAGATGATTTTCTTGATAAAGATTACATTGAAAAATGTGTTGACCAAATTAATAAAACAGGTGTAAAAATTGTACTTACAAAAAGCTATTTTCATTTTGGACAGACAAATAAACAAATTGGCAAAACTCTAAAAAAAGAAATTTCTGGTAAAAAAGCATTTGAATTAAGTTTAAATTGGAAAATTTCAAACGTAGGTTTAAGAAGCGTTGAACTTACAAAAATTGAGCCTTTTATCACAACTTGCTACGATATGGACGAATATTTATTCAAGAAATATCTATTGTTAGTTGATAAGGTAGCGTTTGCAGATACAGCTTTTTATTATAGAGTTGATAACCCTAATTCGTTATCAAAAGAATTGCATTATTTTAATTTTGAAACAATAAAATCAAATATTCTTTTGGTAAAAACATTAATTGAAAATAAATTTTCAGTTAATTCTATAGATAAACATTGCAAGGAATTAATAAAAATATATCAAGTTTGGTTTAATGTATATAAAATAAATAAACCAATTTTTTCTAAAGAACATCAGGAATACATTGAAAACATATTTAAGTTTTCAAAAGAAGAAATTGAAGCAATTATAAAAAAATACAACTTAATTAGATGCAAATACAAGTTATTATTCAGCAAATTAGAAGATGTACAAAGCATAAATTATAAAACACCACTTGTATCAATAATAGTTCCTCACTACAACGGTAAAAAGTACCTTGAACAGCTATTTGATACGACTTTAAATCAAACATATAAAAACATTGAATTATTATTAGTTGACGATTTTTCTACTGATAATGAAAGTTTAGAAATTATAAAAAAACAACAAGAAAAAGATTCTAGAGTAAAACTTATACCAATGCCTAAAAAAGGTGGTTATGGTAACTATGGCGTAGAAGAAGGTTTAAAACACGTAAAGGGTGAATATTTTACAGTTTTAACTCAAGACGATTTTCTAGATAAAGATTATGTAGAAAAATGTGTTGAACAAATTAACAAAACTGGCGCAGAAATTGTTTTATCTAGAGCACACTATTTCAAAGGTGAAGGCAAAAAACGCAGACAAATTGGTAAAAACTTTAAACACCCTATTAGTGGTAAAAAAGCTTTTGCACTAGGCTTGGATTGGGAAATTTCAAATCACGGATTACGCAGTGTAAAATTATTAGAAAAAGACCCGTTTGTTTGCAAATACTATAATCAAGACGAGTATCAATTTAGAAAATGGTTACTTCTTGTTGATAAAGTAGCCTTTGCAGATACGGCTTTTTATTATACAGTAAACAACCCTGATGCTCTTACAAAATCTGTTTATCCGTTCAATTTTGATATTTTAGAAACTCAATTATTTCACATAGATTTATTACAAGAATACAAATTTCCAAAACACGTTATAGAAAAACGCATTAATAAATTAATCAAACAACATAACAAAATATGGGTAAAAGCTTTTTACGAAGTGAAAGATAAATATTCAAAAGAAGATGTTGAATATGTAAGAAAAAAAATTAACAATGAAGTTCATTACATAAAAAACATTGTAAAAGATAGAGATTTAGTAACAAGTAAAATAAAATTATTATTTACGAAATTAGAGGAGGTTTAATGGAAAGTCCTTTAGTTTCTGTTATTATACCAGTTTACAATCATGAAAAATATGTTCAAGAGACTATAAAATCAATCATTAACCAAACTTATAAAAATATTGAATTGTTAATGCTTGATGATGGTTCAAAAGATAATTCTTTTGCAAAAACGCTTGAACTAAAAGAGGAGTGCGAAAAACGTTTTGTAAGAGTTGTTATGGAAACAAAAGAAAACGAAGGAACAAAAGCCACTACAAATAAACTTTTTGAACTTGCAAGTGGCAAATATGTCTATTTAATTGCATCTGATGATTTGGCAAAACCTAATGCTATTCAAAAAGAATTAGAATTTTTAGAAAACAATCCAGACTACGTTTTGGCAGTAGGAGACGATGAAGTAATTGATAAAAACGGGCAACGTCAAAATGTACCAACAGCAAAAGAAAATATTAGCAGAGCTAGAAAAATAAATTTCAAAAGCGATGATTTTGGAAATTATGCCACATTATTTTTTATTGGCAATCACGTTCCAAATGGATATTTAATGAAAAAAAGCATATTAGATAAATGCGGAGAATTGACAGATGAAGCACCTCTTGAAGATTGGTGGTTAATGCTTCATTTTGCAAAATATGGCAAAATAAAATACATTGATGAAATTATGCTTTCATATAGAATTCATGGAGAAAACACGTTTACAAAAGATAAAAGAATGCGCCAAATGGCAAGACAAACTTTTAAAAACGAAGTTAAAACATTAAAAACTGCTGATTTTTCAACAATGTTACCTGTCGTAAAAAAGACTTATTTACAATATAAGTTTTTCGGAAAATTGGCAAAACTTGCAAAAAAATTGGAGTTAAGACTAAAATTTAAAAACAGTTAAGAATACTTTCTGCAAAATTTTTCCAGGTATATTTTTTAGAAGTTTCAAATGCTTTTAAACTCATTCTGTTGTACTCTTCTGTTTTGAACATTTTATACATCTTTCTTAGATTAAGAACAAATGATAAAAATGAATTTCTGTCAAAAATTAAGCCATCTTCTTTGTCTTTAATAATCTCTGCAACACCTGCAGTATTTGATACTACACAAGGTTTTCCACAAGACATTTCTTCTAATACAACAAGTCCAAAAGCCTCATTTTTACTAGGTAAAACTAGACAATCAAGAGATTTGTAATAATCAACAATATTTTCTTGCGGTGGTAAAAATTCAACTTTTTTACCCAAACCTAAAAGGTTTGCCATCACTTTTAAAATTTTATTTTTTGAAATAATTCTAGCTTTAAATTTATTGCACCACATCAAATTAAGAACCAATATACCAGCAAGGAATAGTAATCCGCCCTTATTTATTGAATTATTTGCGACACAACCAAAAGTTATAAAATCATTTTTTTTGATTTCTGGCATATTTTCATAAATCTGCTTACAAGCCAAATGACAGACATATACATTATCAGGGTTTAACTTGTAATTATTAACGTAATCCTTTTTAATGCTTTGAGATACTGCAATATATTTGTTATCAGAACGCAAATTTTCAAACATTTTATCTTGTTTCTTTATTTTTTTACGACTTGAAAATTTCTTAATTAAATTAATAGGAAAAGGTTCAACCTCACATCTATGTCTAAAAGACTGCGATTGAAGGATTGGATTATGGTTCATATATTCAAGAGAAACAGTCAAAACTACATCAAAATTACCTTTTTCGACTTCATTTTCTATATTTTGAAGAAAACCTTTATAAGAATTTGTATATTCTACTGAGACAATTTTTACACCGTCAACGCCTTCAAAATCATTTGGTAAGCAAAAAACAGTAACATCAAATTCAGGATTTTTTGCGAATTCTAAAATAAGATTTTTATTTACAACACTTGCGCCACCGCTTTTTGCGCCACCTGCAAAAATCCAATTTATATCATAAGTTATTATCGCAACTTTTTTCATAGATTATTTCAAAAACCCATCTAAAATTTCGTAAATCATTTGATTTTTGCCTTTACAATCAACCCATTCAGATGCACACATTGTATGTAACCAAGACTTGTCTAAATAGTATTGAACAAGAGATTCTTGAACAACATTTCCTTCTTGCTCATTTTCGTTTGCTAAGCGATTTTCTCTAATGTTCCACAAAATATCATCTGGTTTTTGAAATTTACTTCTGTCATATTTTGAATATAGTGGATACCAATTTCCACTACCTGTATCAGCACCTTCAACTTTTATAAAATTAAATTTTCTATATCTTCTAAAGTTTAAATTTTTGTTTTTTAAATAATCATATTTATAAAAAGCAAATCCTGGCCATAAATACCAAATTCCGCCACGTTCCATAACCGCACCAAACAAATCAGTATTGGCTAAATAGCTTTCGATATTAATTTCTTTAATAGGCAATATATCGTGATCTAAAAACGCAAAATTGTTTTGTCTTTTTTGAACAATATTTTTGTAAATACGATTTAGTGCTCTACCATGAGAATCGCTAAAACCACTAGCTTTTTCGCCACTTGTTACATTTATGTAAGTAACATTATTTTTAACGCAAACTTCTTTTATAGCTTTTGCTTTTTCTTCATTATTTGAATTATCACAAATTATTTGTGTAAAAGAACCTTTTATAAATTTATTAAACAGTCTGATTTGATAATCCACGATGATAGGATTGTTAAAGGCAACTGTGATTAAGTCAATAAATGTTTCATTGTTATAGTTAGAAGCGTAAAACGGTTCTATTTCAATCTTTAAACAAGACAATCGTTTTGCTTCTGCTCTTTTTGCTCGTCTAATTTTTGTTTCTTCTCGTTTTTGTTTTATTTTTTCTAAGAAATTATTCATAGAACAATATTACAATAAAATAATAATCTTGCATAGGTAGAGTTTTTTTGATACCTTGATTGTATGGAAAAAACATTTTTAGTAATTAATTTATCTTGTTTTGGCGATGTTTTACTTACAAATTCACTTTGTCAAAATTTGAAGATATCATACCCTAATTCAAAAGTTATTTTTTGTGTGGATAAACCTTTTGAAGAAGTTGCAAAATATCAAAAAGACGTTGATGAAGTTATGGTTTTTGATAAAAGAGGTAAAGACAAAGGTCTTATAAACCTTGTTAAATATGCTTTCCGTTCAAAATATAGAAATAAAATTGATGCATCATTTGTAATTTATGGAAACAAAAGAGGTTTATTGTTATCAAAATTTTTAGGAGCAAAACAAATAGTTACAGGAGCAATAAAAAGAACGTGGTTAATAAATACTCCTCAACCAAAATGTTATTCTGTTGCAAATAGACAATGTTCTAATGAATTGTTGGCAGAAGTTGTAACAGAAAAAGAAAGTCAAAATTTACCAATTAAATTTGAAATAAAAGAAGATACAGAAATTGATATTCAAATTGACAAAGAAAATTCTGTTGCACTTTGTTTAGAGGCGAACAATCCAGAAAAGGATTTACCAATAGATATTGCAACAGAGCTTATCCAAAAACTTAACGAAGATAAAAAGACGCTGTATCTTTTAGGTTCTGGAGAAAGTGCGAGCGACTATGCAAACAATTTACGACTTAATGATTGCGCTTTTGTTGACTTAACAAATAAAACTAATTTTAGTCAATTAGCAAAAGTTTTAACAATGGTTAAAGGTTTGATAAGTATTGATACAGGAACAATGCACATGGCAACAGCCGTTGGCTGTCCAGTTTTAGGAATATTCCTAAAACCACACACAACGAATATGTGGGCACCAATTAAAACACTATATAAATCAGACATAATAGAGACAGATATTACAGCAGAAAATATAATAAACAAATTTTACAAATTGGTGGATATAAATGAATAAAAAAGACATAAAATACATAATTGTTGCATGTTGTACTTGTCTTAGACCTCAAACTTTAAGACAATCATTGATGACTTTTCGTAATATGAAAAAGCCAGAAAATATCAAGATTGACTTACTTGTTGTTGATAACGATAAAAACGCATCAGCATATGATGTAGCTTCAGAATTTAATGCAATTTATTTTGTGGAAGAACAAAGAGGTATCGCAAAAGCTAGAAATAGAGTTTTGACAGAAGCTATAAATCTTGGAGCCTCTCATATCGCAATGTTTGATGATGACGGACTTTTAGATGAAAATTGGTTGATTAATCATATTGATTTTTACCAAAATAATGATGTAAATATTGTTTCTGGACCTCAATATTGTCATTTTGATAAAGAATATCCAAAATATGTTATGAAAAATAATATTTTTAAATCAAATACGACTAAAAAGACAGGACAATTGTTAAAAAGTTGCGCAACTAATAATATTTTTATGCAACTTGATTTTGTATCTGAAAAAAACATTTATTTTGATGAAGAAAAATATGTTTTTATGGGCGGAGAAGACGGAGACTTCTTTAGTAGAGCAAGAAAATCTGGTTGCGTAATTAGATTTAATAAAGAAGCCGTCGTAAAAGAATTGATTGAAGAAAATCGTGCGAATGTAAGATGGATACTTGATAGATACTATTATAATGGATATTCTGGCGGATATTTAAAATACGGAAATACAAAAGCTATCAACTTTAAAAAGTTTATATATTTGTTCAAAACGGCTTTAATATATGGGTTTGACACAGTTTTAGTTATTCCTTCAAGATTTTTAGACACGACTGCCTATTACAATATGTTGGGAATGACTTTAAAAACTAAAGGTAAACTTGAAGGCGCATTTTTTGCAAGACCTTTGAATTATTACGAGAAAGTAAACGGTAAATAATGAAAAAGAAAATTCTTGTTGTAATTCTAAATGACGTAATTGATACGGTTGGTGGGGCAATAACATCTTTCAATAATTTTACAAACATGTTAATCAATAATGATTACGACGTTTGTGCGTGTTTTAGCAAGAAAAAATCTAATTATATAAAAGGCGAAAGAGAAAACGGACTTCGACTTTATAACCTAAAAAACATACATTTTGAAAAAGTTGTAAATGACGAAAATCCTGATTTAATGATTTTTTATTATCCGAGAGATGTTTTAAAAACATTGCAAAAAGAAACTTTTAAAGATATTCCTAAGATTTTGATGAATCACACAAGACCAGATTTTTACGTAGAATATGAACTTATCAAAGATAAATTAAAAGATTTTAATTGCGTTCAAGTTTTGTTTAATTCTTTTGAACCTATGGTTAGAAAATATTTTAAAGGCAATATAGTAACGATACCAAACGAAGTTAATATTGTTGAGCTTGAAAGAAATAAAGAAGAAGAATTTAAGAACATAATATACCTTTCAAGAGTCGATATATGGAAAGGGCACGAGTTTTTAATAAATTCGTTTGCAAAAATAGCGAAAAAGTATCCTGATTGGAAATTAAATATTTTCGGACAATTTGACCCGAACCGATTAAAAAAGAGATTAGAAAAACAAATAAAAAAATTAGAATTAGAAAACCAAGTTATACTGAATGGTGCAACAAATGAACCTTTCAAAGAATTTGAAAGAGCAGATTTTTGCGTATTTCCAAGCTATTTTGAAGGCTTTGGACTTGGTCTTGCAGAAGCACTTTCAACAGGACTTCCAGCTATTGGCTTGAAGGGTGCAAGTGGAGTTAATGAGCTTATTCAAGATAACGAGAATGGTTTTTTAGTAGAAGAAAACGAAGAAGAATTTGCACAAAGAATAGAATATTTAATTAACAATCCTAAAAAACGTTATGAAATGGGACTAAAGTCCAAACAATCAATAAAAAAATATTCAAAAGAAATTATTAAAAACAAATGGTTGAATGTAATAGAAAAAGTTTTAAATAAAGAAAATATTTGTAGTACAATGGAAGAAAATTTCTTGAAATATGAAATTTTTCCAATGCAAAAAATATACGACATAATGTTCCAGAAACGCTGTATGTCATTTATACAAAAGATTTTTTCAATATCAAATTTAGGTAGAGAAAAAATGATTTGCATACTTGGAATAAAATTTAAAATTAAAAGGATATAAAATGAATTATAAATTAATAGATACAGATATAAAAGGTGATGAAAGAGGCAGATTAATAGCTTTTGAAGAAGGTGTTAATTGTCCTTTTGATGTCAAAAGAGCTTTTTATATTTTTGATACAAAAGGTGGAACAGCTAGAGGTTGCCATGCAAACAGAAATTCAGAATTTTTATTAGTTGCAATCAACGGAAGTTGTAAAGTAAAAATTGACGACGGTAAAACTCAAGAAATTGTTGAACTTTCAAACCCTCACACAGCATTATATCTAGATAAGATGCTATGGAAAGAAATGTATGATTTTTCATATAATGGAATTTTACTTGTTCTTGCAAGCACAAAATATGATAGCAATGAATATATCAGAGATTATGACGAATTTCTAAAAGAGGTTAACAATAATGAATTATAAACTAATTGATATGGACATTCATGGAGATAATAGAGGAAAATTAATTTCTTTAGAATCTAATAAAAATATCCCGTTTAATATAAAAAGAGTTTATTATATCTATGATACACTACCTGACGAAGTTAGAGGCAATCACGCACACCCAAACCTAGAACAAGTAGTTGTAGCGATAGATGGGGCTTGCGAATTTGTATTGGACGACGGGAAAAATACAGAAACAATTCTTTTAAATAGACCAAATATTGGTTTATATATTGGTAAAAACATTTGGAGAAAAATGCAAAACTTTTCTTATGGTTGCAAATTAATGGTTTTGGCAAGCGAATTGTATAATCCAGATGAATATATCAGGGATTATGATGAATTTTTAAAAGAGGTAAACAAGTAATGATACACAAATTGGCAGATGTGCAAAGCGAAAAAATAGGGAAAGATACAAACATTTGGCAATTCTGCGTAGTATTACCAAATGCAGAAATAGGAGAAAATTGTAATATTTGTTCGCACTGTTTTATAGAAAACGATGTAAAAATCGGTGATAACGTAACCATAAAAAATGGCGTATATTTATGGGACGGTGTAACTATTGAAGATAATGTATTTGTCGGAGCAGGGACTACATTTACAAATGATAAATATCCCCGTTCAAAACAACACGATGTACCGATTTTAAAAACAGTTGTAAAAAAAGGAGCAACACTAGGTGCAAATTCAACAATTTTACCTAATTTAACTATAGGTGAAAATGCAATGGTCGGTGCGGGTAGCGTTGTAACAAAAGATGTTCCTGCAAATACTGTTGTTTGTGGAAATCCTGCAAGAATAAAAGGAACTATTTAATGGGCTTTATAAAACTTATTGTTAAAATAAAATCTTTCATTTTTAAAACAATTTTATCTTCAAATAAACCAACATTTGGCAAAAAGGTTAAACTTAGACAACCTGTTTTATTCTTGGGAAATGGCAAAATAAAATTAGGTGATAGAGTAAGAATAGGATATTTCCCTTCTGCGTATTTTTTCAGTACTTATGGTCATTTTGAAACAAGAGATGAAAACTCTTCAATTACAATTGGTGAAAATACAATGATAAACAATAATCCCAATATTGTGGCTGAAAAAGAAAGTATTGAAATTGGTCAAAATTGTTATATTGGTCAAAATTTTAAATGTTATTCAAGTGATTTTCACGGAATAAAAAAAGAAGATAGAAATAACCCAGAAAAAATTAAAACTGCTCCAGTTAAAATAGGAAATGATGTTTTTATAGGAAATGACGTAACAGTTTTAAAAGGTGTAAACATTGGAGATGGTGCAGTTATTGGAGCCGGAAGTATTGTAACAAAAAATATTCCAGCAAGCACTATTGCTTGCGGAAATCCTGCCAGAGTTATTAGCGAGGTTGAAAATTAATGACAGAACAGCCTTTAGTATCAATACAAGTTCCAATTTATAATGCAGAAAAATATATTCCAAAATTAATTGATTGCTTATCAAATCAAACATACAAAAACATTGAAGTAGTTTTAGTAGAAGATTTTTCTACTGATAATTCATATCAACTTTTAAAAGATTATTCAGAAAAAGACTCTAGATTTAAAGTTATTAAAAGAGATACAAAAGGTGGAAATGCGGTAAAAGGAATAGAATATTCACTCCCTTATTTGAACGGTAAGTACTATATCTATTTATCTCAAGATGACTTTATTGACTACGACTTAATTGAAAAATGCGTAGAAAAAGCTGAAGAAACATCTGCAGAAATGGTTTGTCCAAATACACTGCTATTTTGGGAAAATGAAGAACCAAAAAGAATAACTAAATTCCCACTAAATAATGATTATAACTACACAATATCAGGTAGAGAAGCATTTCCATTAAGTTTAACATGGGATTTTTCAGGTGCATCATTGCAATTAACAAGTATATTAAAAGAAAGTGGAATAAAATCTGAATACTGGAACAGTTGTGAATTTTATCACAGAAAATCTCTTTTAAACGTAAAAAAAATAACTTTTGCAGATACAAATTTTTATTATAGACAAGATAACAATGATGCTATAACAAAAAAAATATACTATTTTACATTTGATGTAATAACAACAGATATTATGTTACTAAAATTATTGATAGAATATAAATATGAAAGAAAAGTTATTTTAAAACGCTTGAAACAACTTATTCGAGGTTTTGGAAGCTGGAAAAGAAAATTTATACAAAATTATGATAATTTTAACGATGAACAAAAGTTATACATTAAAAATACTTTAATCAATGCAAGAAAAGATTTATATAGTATAATAAAGGAACAAAAATATTTTGCTGGATATATTCTAATGTTATCAAGCGACATAAGAATAAAAATAAAGGATTAAAATGGATAGATATGACGTATTGGAAAAAATTGCAAAATTAATTCCAATTAAATCATTAAGAACGAATTTTAGAAATAAAATTACGCAAAAAAAATTTCATAAACATAGAGTTCCCAAAAATATAAAAGCAAAAGTTGGTAAATGCACTTATTTTGGAAACAATTGCGACTGCCAAAATCCCGATACTATTATTGGTAATTTTTGTTCTATTGCAAATAATGTCATTATCGGACCAGGAGAACACCCGCTAAATTATGCAACGACTTCACCTTTTTTATATCACGAATGGATTGGATACAAAAAAGGCGGAAAGAATGAGATTATGATTACGCCTGTAAATATTGGAAACGATGTATGGATTGGAGCAAATGTATTCATTAGAGGCGGTGTAACAATAGGAGATGGAGCAGTTATCGGCGCAGGCGCTGTCGTAACAAAAGATATTCCACCTTATGCAATAGTAGTAGGAGTTCCAGCAAAAATTATAAAATACAGATTTGATGAAGAAACTATTCAAAAATTATTAAAACTAAAATGGTGGGATTTACCAGATGAAATTATAAAAAATATGCCTTACAAAGACGTACCAAAAACAATTGAATATTTAGAAGAATACTACAAAGTAAAAGGAAACAATAATGATTAAATTTTTAGACTTACATAAAATTAACGAAAGACATAGAAAAGAAATTGATGAAAGAATTAAGAATGTACTTGATTCTGGTTGGTACTTACTAGGAAAGCAAGATGAACAATTTGAACAACATTTTGCAGAGTATTGTGGCTCTAAATATTGTGTAGGTGTTGGTAATGGTTTAGAAGCTCTTACTTTAATCATCAAAGCTTATGGTTTTGGAAAAGGTGATGAAATTATTGTTCCTGCAAACACGTATATTGCAAGTATTTTATCAATTTCGTATAACGGTTGCACACCTGTTCTTGTTGAACCAGACATCAATACTTTAAACATCAATCCTGATTTGATTGAAGAAAAAATTACTGATAAAACAAAAGCCATAATGGTTGTTCATCTATACGGTCAAGCCGTTGAAATGGAAAAGATTTGGGCATTAGCTAAAAAATACAACCTAAAAGTTATTGAAGATTCAGCACAAGCTCACGGTGCTATGTATCAAGGCAAAAGAACTGGTAATTTAGGTGATGCAAGCGGATTTTCTTTCTACCCAGGAAAAAATTTAGGCTGTATTGGTGATGGCGGTTGTGTTACAACAAGTGACAAAGAACTTGCTGATAAAATTAGAGCGTTGAGAAACTATGGTTCTAACATTAAATATCATAATATTTATCAAGGTACAAATTCTAGACTAGATGAAATTCATGCAGGTGTACTTGATGTGAAATTACCATATCTTGATGCTGATAATCAAAGACGTAGAGATATTGCCAATTACTATTTAGCAAATATTAAAAATGATAAAATTATTATGAGAAAAGCATACGAAGAAAAAGCTAACGTATGGCATATCTTCCCAGTAAGAACAGAAAACAGAGATGAATTCCAAGAATATTTAAAACAAAACGATATTCAAACGTTAATTCACTACCCAATTCCACCACACAAACAAGAGTGCTACAAAGAATGGAACGAATTAAGTTTACCAATAACAGAAGAAATTCATAGAACTATTATCAGTCTTCCAATTTCACCTGTTATGACAGACGAAGAAGTCCAAAAAGTAGTTGAGGTAGTAAACAAATATTAAAGGATTGAATTAAGTTGAAAATTTTAGTAACAGGTGCAAATGGATATATCGGAAACCACGTAGTAAAAACATTACTAGATAAAGGTAATGAAGTTATTGCGGTGGATTTCAAATCTGATAGCATTGATAATCGTGCAATAATACATTCTTACAACATTTTTGAAGACAAAGAGTCATTAATAAAAGATTTAAAAATAGTTGATACCGTTCTTCATTTAGCTTGGCAAGACGGATTTGTACATAATTCAGAAAACCATATAAAAAATCTTCCGGCGCATTACGAGTTTATAAAGACTTGTATTGACAATGGTATAAAGCATATTGCCGTAATGGGCACAATGCACGAAGTTGGTTATCACGAAGGTAAAATTGATGAAAATACACCAACAAATCCACTTTCAATGTATGGAATTGCAAAAAATTCACTTCGTCAATGCTGTCAAGCACTAAAAACAAACAATCCTGATGTATGCTTTCAATGGATAAGAGCTTTTTATATTTTAGGCGACGACGAAAAGAATAACTCTATTTTCGCTAAAATATTAAAAGCTGAAAAAGAAGGCAAAACTGAATTTCCATTTACATCTGGAGAAAACCAATACGATTTTATGGATATAACAGAATTATCAGAACAAATAACTCAAGTAGTAATGCAAACAACAGTTAATGGAATCATTAACTGTTGTACAGGGATCCCTGTACGTCTCAAAGATAAAGTTGAGGAGTTTTTAAAACAAAAGAACTTAAAAATAAAACTTGCTTATGGAAAATATCCAGATAGAGCATACGACTCTCCAATTATATACGGAGATAATACAAAAATAAAACAAATTCAAAACAATAAAAAATAAGGATACGATAAATGAAAACCTATATCACAGCTTTAAGCGATAAAAAATACTTAAAGGGTTGCCTCGTTTTAAATGAATCATTAAAACAAGTTAATTCACAATATCCTTTAGTAGTTTTAGCAAGCAAAGATTTAGACTCAAAGACTATAAAGACTCTAAAAAAGAATAATATTGAAATAGTTTATCCAAAAAATGATTTAATTTTGCCAGAAAACATAATCAAACAAAATGCGGAAGCCGATTTTGACTATTGGACAAAAACTTTTATAAAACTATTAGCTTTTGATTTAGATGAATATGAGAAGATAGTTTTGGTTGATAACGACATTATCGTATTAGAGAACATTGACGACTTATTTGAGAAACCACATATGTCTGGAGTAGCATTATGTAAGGACACAATGGGTGCAAATAATTGTAGCTCAGGATTTTTAGTTATAGAACCTCAAAAAGATTTTTCAAAAAACTTTAGTTCAATAATTGAAAAAATAAGTAACAATAATGGACATTTTGGAGATCAGGACGTAATAAATCAATATTATCCCGATTGGTTTGATAACAAAGAATTACATTTAGATATCGGATATCATATAATGTTTGGAGATGTATGGTTTTACTACACAAAATTTGGATATGGAAAAGATAAGAAAATTAAATCAGTACATTTCCCAGGAAAAAAGAAACCTTGGATGAAACCATTAACTCATATTGAACATTACACTAAATTTGTAATTAGAAAACAATGGATTTTATTCAAAATATTTTATAAGTATGATAAAACTCTTTTAAAAGTTACTCTTAAAAATTTATTTTTATAATGAACCTTTTACTAAGTTGTGACAAAATAAGGAACTTTATGCAAATTAAAAAACTATTTTATGCAAATGATAACACCAATTTCGGAGATATATTGAATGTTGATATTTTTAAAAAGTTTAACATTGATGTTGAATATGCAAGTAAAAAAAACTCTGAACTAATTGCGATTGGTTCGCTTTTAGATTTGTATCTTTGTAATAAAACTGAATATTTAAAAAGATTTAGATATAAATTTTATAAACCTGCAATTGTCTGGAGCACAGGATTTATAAAAGAAGAAGAACATAATCAAGTTCTTTTACGAAAACTTGACGTTCGTGGAGTTAGAGGGTATAAAACTTTAAACAGATTGAAAAACTTAGCGGGTGTTAAATTCGCAGATAAGGTTTCAATTGGAGATGGTGGATTATTAATATCTCACTTTTTTGATACTAGTAATATTAAGAAGAAATTTTCACTAGGTATTATAAGACATTATATTGACGAAGAAACTGATATTCTTGATAAAATAAATATTAAAGATTCTACGGTAATTGATATAATGCAAAAGCCGGAAGATTTTATACAAAAAGTGGCAGAATGCGATTGCATTGTTTCTTCTGCAATGCACGGGCTAATTTGTGCCGATAGTCTAGGAATACCAAATATTAGAATTATAAAAAATAAACTTATTGGAGGAAATTACAAGTTTGAAGATTATTATTCTGCCTTTGGTATAGAAAATCATAATTTTATCGATTTAAATAATCAAACAATTACCGACAAAGATTTACAATATATCTACGATAATTACAATATATCTAGAGAAAAAGTTAAAGAAATTCAAACTACTCTTTTAGAGACTTTTCCATATGAAAGTGATATAACTGTTACAGAAATAAGTAATTAATAGAAAAGGTAACTAAATTAATGTTAATAAGAGAACTTATTATAGAAATTTTTGGCACATCATTGTAAAATGATTGGCAAACAATGTATTCATCTTGGAGGTCAAACTCAATTACTGTTTGGCATAAGAGGTTACAGATGGGATAAATTTTCCCTGAATGGTATTGCAACGCAAATTTAGAACATTGGATTTGGCCTGACGATAACGAAAAACCGAAAGGATTTGAAAAAGTAGAAGACGGCTGCTATTGGTAAAAAAATATGACTGATAAAAATATAATACAAAACACTTATGAAACTTATGATAATTATAAGGTTATAAAAACAAAAGCTAAAACAGGCAGAGCTATTGTTTTCTTTTCAGGTAACGGTTTATACCAAGATGAAGAAGATTTTAAAAAAAATATTATTCAAATGGATAAATACCATTGGAAAAATATTGCTCAAAATAAAAAAATTTTAAAATATTACGATTTAATTGTTTTAATCAGAGATATAAAAGTTCAATGGTACGTTGAGGGTATAAATAAAAATATAAATTCTGTTGATAAGATTATTGAATTAATTTCAGAATTAACAAAAAATTATTCATTAACAACTTGCGGAGTATCTTCAGGCGGATATATGGCATCACTTGTCGGTGCAAAACTCGGCGCTGAAAAAATATATTCTGTTAGCGGACAATACAAAATTGACCATCAGAGTGATAAAGAACCGTTTATTGAAAAGTTCAGAAATAATGAAAATGTAAGTAAATATTATTGTATAACACCATATCTTTCAACTGAAAACAAAATAATATATTTTTATCCTGATAAATTTGAAGATGATATATTTCAACACAGTTTTATAAAAGACTTTAATTTTGTTGAATTCATGTTTGATGATGATGAACACGCACTACCTCGTATCGGAGTAGCATACCCGAAATTATTAACGATGTCATATGAAGAATTAAAAATTTTGGCAAACTTATATAAAGGACAAGCCATTAATAAAAAAGTTTTTGTTAATCGTTTAACTACAATATTTGACAGATTATCTGCAAAAATTCAAAAAAAATTTAGAAAAAGTATTTTAAAAGAATCATTTTTTTGGATATAATACAGTTTGAATATTCAATAATGAAAGGTTTTATAAATTATGCCAAAGATTTCATTACTAACACCGTGTTTCAATCACGAAAAATATATTATTAATTTTCTTGAAAGCGTAAAATCTCAAACATTTTCAGATTTTGAAGTCGTTATAGTTGATGATTGTTCAACAGATAGTACAATAAAAATTATCCAGAATTTTGGCGATAATAGAATAAAATTAATAAAACACGAGTATAATAAAGGATTAAATGCAGCAATAAACACAGCCTTTGAAAACTCAACCTCACCACTTTGTGTTTATTTTTCATCTGATGATGTCCTTAAACCAGATACACTTGAATATATAGTTAACGAATTTGAAAATAATCCTGACAAAAATGTTCTTTACTGTTCCTTGTCTGCTATTGACGAAGATGGTAAAGATTTACACAAATCATTAAAACCAAAATTGAAAGACAGATTTGAGATTTTGAGAAAAATTTTCTATTCTTTAAACCCACTGCTTTCTCCGACAATGACATTTAGACGAAAAGTCTACGAAAAAATTCACCCATTATCACCCTCTATTGTTAACCATCAAGATTCTTTAATGCACATACAGTTATTATTAAACAATGAAATCATAGTTGTAGATAAAGAATTAGCCTATTACAGAATGCCAAACAAAAATTCCGGATTAAGTATTCGTTCAATTACAACAGAAAATAGAGAAAATCTAGAAATAAACGAACTTTTAAACTATTTTCTGCAAATAAATAATCCAGAAATGTTATATAAAATTTTTGGAAATGATATTGAAAAATTTGGTAAACCCATAAAGGAAACTATTTCATATTTTTTAGCAAGGTTAGCTTTAAATTCTGATAATCAAACAAGAAAAGTTTGGGGATATAATACAATCGTCAAATTTTTAAATAATCAAGAAAATTTTGACTTAGTACATAAACTTTATGGATTTAATTATAAAGAATTTTTAGGGCTTGTTAGCACCTTCAATGAACCAGAAACAATGAA